>SAMEA3663084__coassemble_12722_pt1 | contig 1764 bp, 2 predicted proteins | sample SAMEA3663084__metabat2_low_PE_028 | metagenome-assembled genome bin SAMEA3663084 (sample SAMEA3663084) | pig gut metagenome | biome: pig gut; feature: pig-associated habitat; material: faeces | place: France | collected 2012 | reverse complement strand
ATTAGCGTAAAATATCATTTTTTTGTCACTTTTTTAATATAGTTCGTTTATTTTCCCTTAAAAAAGGCCGGTCAGATTTGACCCTAACCAGCCTTGTGTTTTCGTTTTGCCCGTTAAAGGGCGTGTATGAGCTGCTTCCGAGAGTTGAACTCGGGACCTCATCCTTACCAAGGATGCGCTCTACCACTGAGCTAAAGCAGCATTTCCTTTTATTAAGGAGAGGTAGGTCTCTCTTGAGCGAAAGACGGGACTCAAACCCGCGACCCCCAGCTTGGAAGGCTAGTGCTCTATCGACTGAGCTACTTTCGCAGGGGTTTGCGTTACTCACGCCTATGTGGGTGCGGATGGATTCGAACCACCGAAGTCGAAGACAGCAGATTTACAGTCTGCCCCATTTGGCCACTCTGGAACACACCCTCATTTCAAAGTTCACTATTCAAAGTTCACTATTTTTTTCGCTTGCGCGAGAGCCTCTAGTCGGACTCGAACCAACGACCGCTGGATTACAAATCTAGTGCTCTACCAACTGAGCTATAGAGGCGTTGTTTTTCCCCTTCCGACGAAAAAGCGTGCAAAAGTACTGCTTTTTTTTGACATGACCAAATATTTTTGAAAAAAAATGCAATTTTTAGTCTTTTTTCTTGTTTTTTTCATCTTTACTTTGCGCTGCGCGGGGATGAGTAGCCATATAAACGCGCTTTATCTGCTCAAACGTCGTATGGGTATAAACCTGGGTGGTACTCAGCGAAGCATGACCTAACAGTTCCTGGATCGTACGGATATCGGCGCCATTATCCAGCATCGCGGTAGCAAAGGTATGGCGCAGCACGTGCGGAGAGTGTTTTTTTAGTGTGGACACTTCGCCCATACGCGTGCGCACGATATTATATAAGGTGTTTTTGGTGAGCGGTTTAACCTCACCTGCACGTCCTTTCTGCACAAAGAAAGTCGGCATGGGTCCCGATCCGATCTCTTCGGCTCGCGCCTCCAGATAATGCTTGATGAGTTGTATCAACGAATTGCCGATGGGTACCATTCGTTCCTTACGCCGCTTACCGAAGATACGCACTTGCCCTTGCTGCAAGTCCAGATTGGCGTCTTGCAAACCTAACATCTCCGCTTGACGCATGCCGGTTTGGTATAACATCTCGATGATCAAGCAATCGCGAATCGATTCAAAATCTTCCGCCCATTGATCTTGTTGCGTCACGGTCTCCATCTCGGTCGGGCGGAAGAAAACGGGTAAGGGTTTGTCTGCTTTAGGAGGAACGATACGAGCCGTGATATCACGTTTCACTTTCTTCTGGCGCAGGAGAAACTTATAGAAACTGCGCAGAGCCGATAACTTGCGTTTCACCGAACGGGGGGACTGATGTTGCTCTTCTATCATATCTAACATCCACGCCTTCACATCGTCCTCACCCACATTCTCCGGGTTGAAGTCCCCTATCTCCCACCCCATAAAACGACAGAAGTCCCGCAGATCATCATGGTAAGCTTCCACGGTGCGCTGCGAGTACTTCCGCTCAATCGCAATATAATCGAGAAAATGCTGTATCAAATCTCCTTGCCTGTTTGGGTTTCCGTCTCAAACGGGAAGAGACCGAAGAGCGCTGCATCGATATGATCGGTCACCCACCGGAAGTCTTCGGGGTTATTGCCGAACTTAATGTTATCTCCCTCTACAATAAGCAGTTTGCCTTTATAGTCCTTAATCCAATTCTCGTATTTATCGTTCAGCCCCTGCAGATAATCGAGTTTGAT
>SAMEA3663084__coassemble_11417_pt1 | contig 1911 bp, 2 predicted proteins | sample SAMEA3663084__metabat2_low_PE_028 | metagenome-assembled genome bin SAMEA3663084 (sample SAMEA3663084) | pig gut metagenome | biome: pig gut; feature: pig-associated habitat; material: faeces | place: France | collected 2012 | reverse complement strand
GGGAAGTGGCTCTAAAGAAACGTCCTTCGGGGCGTTTCTTTCACTTCCAAGGCCTTCTTTTTTTTATTTCTGCAAAATTTTAAGCAAATAGTTTGCATAATTGGTATAATTTTTGTACTTTTGCAGCCGGAAATGAAACGTTTAGCCTTCATAGTACTCCTTTTTGCCTGCATCTCCGGCATGCATGCCCAAACGCATACGAGGACTTTTAACGAGAATATCCGCACTCTGCGTGTGGAGCGGCAGGTGCTGCTCCTGGAAAATGGTATCGTGGATGGTTCGAATCCCGAGAACACGCTGCATATATCGTTCGATGAAATGAGCCACGACGTACATTTCTATACCTATACGGTGGAGATGATGAATGGTGGAATGAGCGCGACTGCGTCGCTCAATGGTGGAATGTTGTCATCGGAGTATCTGCGGGGATTTACGACGCGGGACATCACCGATTATGAGCACTCAATCAATACGAGTCGCGAATATACCCACTATTGGTTTGATTTTCCGAACGAGGACATGGCGCTTACCAAGAGCGGCAACTACCGCCTGACGATCTACGAAGACGGTAATCCTGATAATTGCATCGCTCAAGTACTGTTTAGCGTAGTGGAGCCGATGGTGAAGATTGATGCGCGCGTACGTACGAATACCGATAAGGAGTTTAACGGCCGCTATCAGCAAGTCGATATCGATGTCAATACTACGGCGCTCGACATTCGAGATCCGAAGGAAATACGCATCGTTGTAACGCAAAATAATCGCAATGACAATGCGGTTTCTCTCTCACAACCTACGTTCGTAGAACCCAACCGTCTGCGTTATATTAATCAGCAAGCACTCATCTTTGAAGCTGGCAACGAGTACCATCATTTCGATGCGTTCTCCTGTTTCTATGCCGGCTATGGTATCGACCGCGTGTATCACGAGATGGGCGATTATCACGCCTTGCTCTTCCCTAACGAGATCACGAAAGGGCAATATATCCATGAGTTTGACTCGGATGGCCGCTTTGTAGTGAATGCGGAGCGCACGAATGACAGCGACACCGAAGCCGAATATATGTGGGTGTATTGGACAGTCCCGGCAGAGCAGCCGTGGTTTGACGGCATGCTGTATGTCGGCGGTGATATATTCGGGAACGAATTAAGCCTTCGCAACCGCATGCAGTATGACGCGGAAGCCAAAGTTTATTGGCTCACGGCGTTGGTGAAACAGGGTGGGTATGACTACCAGTACTGGTTTGTGCCCAAAGGACAAAAAACTACCACCCAGCGAGTGGATGGTAGTTATTGGCAAACGGAGAATGAATACGCCGTCTATGTCTATTGGCGTCCTTTCGGCGCGCGTTACGACCGATTGATCGGCGTTCAGATACAAAAATCGACACTCTAACGCGTGCCGATTTTTTAGTAGTTATTGTTCTGATTGTACTTTTCTTAGGTTCTTCTCGGGACATAGTCCCGTGATGGTCCTGTTCTAATTTTTTGCGTGCTTTTGTCTCTGCTCATACAGGCTCCAGCTCATACATCAAAGCAGATGTGAAGTATTGGTTCTCTTTGCCGTTTTGTATTGTCTCTTGGGAGCATTGCAAAAAGAACCCCGAGTTGATAAAACGCTTAAACCCACGGTTACCCCCATGACCGAGCGATGACCGAGAGAAGACCGACACATGACCGAGCAGCAAAATGCATAAAAATTGCACACTCGAAAACGATTTTTGCCCAAATACTTGCATATCTCAAAAAAAAGTAGTAACTTTGCAGCACTTTTTAATGAGTGCTGCCAAGCACGAGAAAAATGGCTACATCAGCCGAAAGTTGCAAAGACGATGGAAATACAGCATTTACATAGTGTTCAGGATATATCCAAACAATACATGACCGGCGACTTGCCTGTTTTGGTATTGTG
>SAMEA3663084__coassemble_4263_pt1 | contig 3829 bp, 3 predicted proteins | sample SAMEA3663084__metabat2_low_PE_028 | metagenome-assembled genome bin SAMEA3663084 (sample SAMEA3663084) | pig gut metagenome | biome: pig gut; feature: pig-associated habitat; material: faeces | place: France | collected 2012 | reverse complement strand
TATTTGGAATATACAAGGATTTGGCGGTAAAAATCAAATACATTTAGATTTTTAAAGGAAAATCATTGTTGTTGGCACAAATGTGCGAATGTAATTTCGGGGGTGAGGTTGTCCCCGCAAATGGGGAAAACATAGACGGAAAGGGGCTAATCAAGCAGCGTCCGAAATACTCCAAATATTTCCTTTTTTCTGAGATATGCAAGTTTTTTGGGGTAGAAAGTTTATATTGCCGCGTTTTTCACGTTTTCCAGACACTAAGAAATATGTTTCACTACACATTTTCGAGGTTTGCGACGTCGCAGCCTTTTTGAAATTCGCAAGTTTTGATACACGATGTGTAGCAAATGTCGTGTGTCAAAAACGCGCAAGATGGTAAAATAAGGTGTTTTAAAAGGCAATTTTTTGTAAAATAACGCATTCTAAAGTACTGATTTTTGTAAAATAATGCATTTTGAGAATAAAAATGTGGTACCAACTCTTGCATAATTCAGAAAAAAGCAGTACCTTTGTGCAAAATTTTAACGCCTTATGATTGACAGTAGAACTATAGAAACGATTCTCTTGGATCAAAAGAATGAGTTGGAAGCACGCAAACAAGAGGCCCTTTGCCATCGACCGGAGGAAGCACTCGTGGAGATAAATAGTCCGCAAGCGCAGGTAGTGATAGGTGTGCGACGTAGTGGCAAATCGACCATGTGTTATCAAGCCCTCAAGCAAAGAGGCGTGCATTTCGCCTATGCGGATTTTGACGACGAGCGATTTAAAGGCCTCAAAGCCGAGCAACTAAACGATGTGCTTGAAGTGCTGTACAAGATATACGGCGACTTTCAATATCTTTTCCTTGACGAGATTCAAGATATAGACGGTTGGCATCTGTTCGTCAATCGTATGTTGCGCCAGAAGATGCACGTCATCATCACCGGTTCCAATGCCAAGTTATTGAGCGGCGAATTGGCAACCCACCTCACAGGTCGTAACAAAGAGATCTCGCTCTATCCGTTCTCTTTCCAAGAGTTCTGCAATATGAAAGGAGTGGATACGAAGAGTGTGGCTACCAAGGAAACGGCTTTCCGTCGAGCAGCCTTTGATGAATACATGCAGCAGGGTGGTTTCCCAGAGTTACTGATCATCGAAGATAAGCGTCACTATATCAACACGCTGGTGGATAACATCCTTAAACGCGATATCGAGCAGCGCTACAAGATCGTGTATAAAGCCGCTTTCGAACAAATGGCGCATCATCTGCTCAATATCTCTCCGTCCATAGTGGCTACGCAGGAAATCACCGACTTATTTCATTTCAAGTCGCTGCATACCACCAAGAATTATATAGACTACCTTAAGCAAGCGTACCTATTGGTGGGCGTGCCGAAATATGCGACCAAGAGCAAATTGCGCACGGTACAGGAGAAGTTATACACCGTGGATGTGGCGATGATGAATATGCGCGAGAATGCTTTTTCACCCGAGAACTTGGGTTGGCGGTTAGAGACGATCGTGCTCATCCAATTGCTTCGCAAATGCAAACTCAACGGATGGGATATATGCTATCTCAAAGAGCGTAGCGGAGAGTGTGATTTCTTGGTGTGCAAAGGCAACCAAGTGCTGCAATGCATTCAAGTGTCGTACGATATCTCTACAGAAAAAACACGCAATCGCGAACTGAACGGATTAAAGACAGCCGCTCAGGTAACCAAGTGCAATAATTTATTGTTGTTAACCGACCATACATACGAAGATACCACGCATGAGGGCTTAGATATCAAGATCCGCCCTGTTCATGAGTGGCAATAATGAAATAGTTGGAGAACAAAAGTAAAAAATAACGCATTTTATTTCGGGGTAGAAAGTTTATATTGCCGCGAAAATGCCACAAAAAAAGTCAGCTTCCGCCGACTTGTCTGTAATACTCATCTATAGTTCATTCCTTTCTGTGCGTCAAAAAAGAACTTTTTTATATGGCAAATAAATGAACAGGTTAATAGTAATTCGTTGTAAAATAACAACTTTTTTACGAATTACGCAAAAAAAATGCGATAAAATTTGCGTATGTCAAAAAAAAGCAGTACTTTTGCACCCGCTTTTCGATTTAAGCAACGAATTGCCGTTTCTGCGCGCCGATTAGGCCGCACAAGGAGAGATGGGTGAGTGGCTTAAACCAACAGTTTGCTAAACTGTCGTACGGGTAACTGTACCGGGGGTTCGAATCCCCCTTTCTCCGCAAAACAAGGCATTCGAAATGGATGCCTTTTTTGTTTCTATGAAGAATACCGAGATAGAGCGTAAGTTTTTGGTGACGTCCGAGGCGTTCAAAAACGAAGCAGTACGAAGTTATGAAATCGTGCAGGGCTATTTATGCAAAGAGACAGGTAAAACGATTCGAATACGGATTCGTGATAATCAGGCGTTTCTGACAATCAAGTCCGGTAAACTGCGTGAAGGCTTGTCGAAGTTCGAATGGGAGAAGGAGATTGCGTTGGAAGATGCTCGCGAACTGCTGCAACTTTGTTTGCCTAATCCGATCATCAAGACGCGCTATATCATCCCTATTAACGCGGATCGCAAGTGGGAAGTGGATGTGTTCCATGGCCATAAAGAAGGAATGGTACTGGCTGAGATTGAGTTGGGAGATGAGAACGAGCGTTTCGATAAGCCGGCATGGCTGGGGGAGGAAGTGACCGGCTTGCCGCAATACTATAACGCCAATATGTAATATACCTATGAGGAGATTTTTGCTCACTACCGTTTGTTTTCTTTTCGCTTCGGCGACGCTGCTTGCGCTGACTATTCCTCAGGGCACGCTCTATTTCGACAACAGCAAAACGGGTTACAGCGCCGTTCAGTTTGTATATGGCAGCGACCTAAAGAACGAGACGTATGTCCTTGCCATGACACAGGACGGCAATAAATGGCGCGTTGAGATTCCGCAAACGGTGAAGGAGATGTATCGCTTTACTTTTGTCGGCAGCAGCATTCGTCAAGGGAGCTATACACAGACCTTCAGCACATTCAAAGATAGCATCAGCCATCAGCTGGGACTAAACCGGACTGCGACCTCCGAACAGCAGATGAACGCCGGAGATATCTTCGTCCCCTCTTCCGGAGACAACTGGGCGCAGGGACAATGGATGAGTCTGGCTATATGGCAGACCTCACAAGGCGGTTCCGGCTCGGCTGAAATTTCCGGCACGTTACCGGTGATATATATCAATACCCAGGACAAACAACCCGTTACCGATACAGAGACACAGATTCCCGCAACCGTATATATCGACTCGCTCACATCCGAATATCCTTCTTTGGGTTCCCCCTCGGCTCCCCTTCCCGCTACGATCAAAGGGCGCGGCAACTATACTTGGAACGGATTTGACAAGAAACCGTATAAACTGAAGTTTGATGTCAAACAGAAAGTGCTGGGTATGCCCAACAACCGTCATTGGTGCCTTATGCCAAGTACCGATGACAACTTGGGATACCTTCGAATGCCGGCGGGTTTTCGTATCAGCAAAGAGCTGGGGATGAGATGGACTCCGCGCGTGCGCGCAGTCGAACTCGTGCTGAACGGCAAATATATGGGACTCTATTTCCTGACCGAGCACGTACGCATCGCATCCAACCGTGTGAAAATCAAAGAACAGGCGGACAACGAGACCCATGCGGATTCTATCACCGGAGGATGGCTCGTCGAGATAGACAATTACCCGACAGACAACAATATCTCGTTTAATGAAGGAAACGGACAATATGTCATGATCTCTCTTCGTGAGCCGGAAGTCCTCTCTAATACGCAGCGCACATACCTCACCAGCCAGATATATGCGATCAATGA
>SAMEA3663084__coassemble_2994_pt1 | contig 4842 bp, 3 predicted proteins | sample SAMEA3663084__metabat2_low_PE_028 | metagenome-assembled genome bin SAMEA3663084 (sample SAMEA3663084) | pig gut metagenome | biome: pig gut; feature: pig-associated habitat; material: faeces | place: France | collected 2012 | reverse complement strand
TACTTAGATGTCAAATCGACTGCAAAGATAATAAAAATAATTTAAATATACAACATAAATAATTCAACGCATTGTCAATCAAATATAATAATAAATTGCGGCATAGCCATAACTAATTATATGGTTCTTATAGGGGTTAAACAGGTGTGTTACGTAGGCTTTGACTGTCGGTTGACCGTCGGTTGACCGTCGTTTGACCGTCGGGATTGGACTTAAATTCGAGTGCAAAGGAACACATTTTTTCTGATATTTCCAAATTTTAGAGATTGAAAAAAGTCAGAAAATAGTAAAAAGTAGTCAAAATACTTGCGTATGTTATTTTTTTTGTGTACCTTTGCATCCGCAGGGAATGTAAGCAGAAACATAAAAGACCTATCCACAATGGAACGATTTGTTTGGAAGCGGCATAAGGATATTTTCAAGAGTGTGGGGATATACCATATCACTTTTGTCGTCACTGGCAGACAACCGTTGTTGGGAGAGTTAGCGATAGATCACGAAGAGCCGCGATGTCTGCCAACCGATCTTGGCAGAGCTATCTCGCATGACCTTGACGAGATACAGCAGCGCAGACCATACGTCCGCCTTCTTGCCAAGCAGCTGATGCCCGACCATATCCACGTGCTGCTATATGTCACCGAGGACTGCAGCGTCTCCATCAAGGAGATAGCGCGAGGTATGCGCCAAGGGTGGCGACAGATGGCAACCACCATCAGTATAGACCCGCAGATACCATCTGCGGAAGAATATAAACAGATGCCGAAGGGAGTGGCGCAGATGCCATCTGCGGAAGAATATAAACAGATGCCGAAGGGAGTGGCGCAGATGCCATCTGCGGAAGAATATAAACAGATGCCGAAGGGAGTGACGCAGATGCCGAAGGGAGTGACGCAGATGCCGGACACAGGAACACATCAGCCCCTCTTTGAGACACCATTCTTCCGCACACTTGCGCATAAGGGGCAGTTAGACACAATGATTCAATATCTCCACGACAACCCGCGACGCGCTATGCTTAAGCAACAGCACCCCGACCTTTTTACTCTGCGCAGGGACACGCGTGTGGGAGAGTTATGCTTTACATCGCTGGGCAATCTCTTTCTCTTGGATTATCCCGAAAAGCAGCCCATCATCTGTTCCCGCACGCTGAGTGAGCAACAGATAACCGCGCAACAAACGGATGCACTCTATCAAGCCAAGAATGGTTGCATTACGGTTACTGCCGCTATTAGTCCGGGGGAAAGACAGATAGCGCGTGCCGTTCGGGAAGCAGGGGCTCCTCTTATTATCCTGCTCAAAGACGGTTTCCCAAAGCCAGGCGATCCGTATGAGAAATACTATAAACCCGGTGGAGTCTATTTTGAGGCATGTGCTGCGGGGCAGCTTTTGCTGTTGGAACCCACCGCAGATACCCTGACTTTGCCGGATATACAGAGACGCACCGAACAGACGCTCCGCGAAAAAGCGGAAGCCAGACATTGGAATTATCAACCGATACCTGTCACCTCTGACCGTTATCGTATGATGGCAGCCAATGAGATAGTCAAAGTGCTATGCCCATGGCTCAAAGAGTAATAAATAAGTAGATTTCGCGTTGAATTTGCAAAAAGAAGCGACCCGGAAAGGTCGCTTCTTGTTCTATTAATCCAATTTGAGGACGGCGAGGAAGGCTTTCTGGGGTACTTCGACGTTACCGATCTGCTTCATACGCTTCTTACCGCGTTTCTGTTTCTCCAGCAGTTTGCGCTTACGGCTGACGTCACCGCCGTAACATTTGGCGAGGACATCCTTGCGAACCTGCTTGACGGTCTCACGGGCGATGATCTTCGCGCCGATGGCGGCTTGGATAGCAATATCAAACTGTTGCCGTGGCAGCAACTCTTTCAGTTTCTCGCACATACGGCGTCCGAAGTCCACGGCATTGTCGCGGTGGGTGAGGGTAGAAAGGGCATCGACCTGCTCGCCGTTAAGAAGAATATCCAGTTTGACGAGGTTGGACGGTCTGAAGCCGTTCATGTGCCAATCGAAGGAGGCGTAGCCTTTGGAGATAGATTTGAGTTTGTCGTAGAAATCAATGACAATCTCGCCGAGCGGCATGTCGAAGAGAAGCTCCATACGGTTGCCGGAGATATACTCCTGCTTGACGAGCTCACCGCGTTTGCCGAGACAGAGGGTCATGATCGGGCCGATGTAGTCGGCGGTGGTGATGACCGACGCGCGGATATACGGCTCCTCGATGCGGTCGATCTCCGTGAGGTCGGGCATGCCGGCAGGGTTATGTACCTCTACCATACCGCCGTCTTTGGTATAGACGTTATACGACACGTTCGGGACGGTGGTGATGACATCCATGTCGAACTCGCGATCCAGACGCTCTTGGATGATCTCCATGTGCAGCAGACCAAGGAATCCGCAGCGGAAACCGAATCCCAACGCCATCGAACTCTCCGGTTGGAAAGTAAGGGAGGCATCGTTGAGTTGCAGTTTCTCCAACGAAGCGCGCAGATCCTCATAGTCCTCGGACTCAATGGGATACACGCCCGCGAAGACCATCGGTTTGGCTTCCTCGAAGCCGTCAATGGCTTTGTCGCAGGGGCGCGCTACATGGGTGATGGTGTCGCCCACTTTCACTTCCGTGGAAGTTTTGATGCCCGATATAATATAACCTACATTGCCGGCGGAAATCTCCTTGCGCGGGGACATATCCAGTTTAAGAATACCTATCTCGTCCGCGTCGTACTCCTTGCCGGTGTTGACGAAGCGCACCTTGTCGCCGGTGTGCATGGTACCGTTCACCACCTTGAAATAAGCGATGATACCGCGGAAGGAGTTGAAAACAGAGTCAAAAACCAGACATTGCAGCGGCGCTTCCGGGTCGCCTTTCGGCGCCGGGATGCGCTCGATGATGGCGTCCAGAATCTCCGGCACACCTTCGCCAGTCTTGGCGGAACAACGGAGTATCTCCTCGCGTTTGCAGCCCAAGAGATCGACTATCTCGTCCTCTACGCGCTCGGGCATGGCGTTGTCCATATCGCATTTATTGAGGACCGGGATGATCTCCAGGTCGTGCTCAATGGCCATATAGAGATTGGAGATGGTCTGCGCCTGCACGCCTTGGGTCGCATCGACCACAAGCACGGCGCCTTCGCAGGCAGCGATAGAACGCGAGACCTCATAACTGAAGTCCACGTGCCCCGGAGTGTCGATCAGGTTGAGGGTATAGCCCTTATGCTGCATCTGGATGGCATGGCTCTTAATCGTAATACCACGTTCCTTCTCCAGGTCCATATCGTCGAGCACCTGATTTTCCATGTTCCGAACATCGACAGTCTGGGTTATCTCCAGCATTCGGTCGGCGAGGGTAGATTTGCCATGATCGATATGCGCAATAATACAAAAATTACGTATCTTATCCATTAGGTCCTAATTATCCAAAGTAAAATCGGCTGCAAAGATACACAATTTTTAGGAAATACACAAATAAAATTTGCGTATATGCAAAAAAAACACTACCTTTGCAGCAGATTTAATACCAAACACGAGAAAAGTGAAACAAGTAGTAGTTCGATTTTGCGGAGATTCGGGCGACGGCATGCAGCTGACGGGTAACATGTTTGCCCAGTTGGCGGCGGAGATGGGCCACGAGATTTCCACCTTGCCGGATTTCCCGGCAGAGATACGCGCGCCGCAAGGGACATTGGGCGGCGTAAGTGCTTTCCAAGTAGAGTTAGGCCAGGAGGTTTATACCTCCGGTGACAAAGCGGATGTCATCGTAGCGATGAACGCTGCGGCGCTGAAGGTATGTACATTGGGTTCGCATTTTAATCATCCTCAGGCGCATTTTGACGATGATTTTGCGCTCTACCACAGGCACGCAGTCGTGATTGTAGATACGGATTCGCTGACGGAGAAAGATCTGGAGAAAGCGCAGTATCATACGGATAATCCGTTTACGGAACTGGGGATTCCTGAGAGTGTACAGGTGGTGCCGGTAGCCTTGACAACGCTTACCAAAGAGGCGTTGAAGGACTCCGGTATGGATAACAAATCCGTGCTTAAGAGTAGAAACATGTTTGCGCTGGGTCTTGTCTGCTGGCTGTTCGACGAACCTATGGACAAAGCAATTCACTTACTGGAGGGTAAATTCAAGAAGAAACCGGCTCTAATCGCTCCGAACACAAAGGTGATGGTAGACGGTTACAACTATGGCGCTAATTCGGCACTTAGTGTAAACCAAATTCGACTCGGTGAGTCTGGAGAGAAGGGCGTTTATACCTCTATAGCGGGCAACAGAGCAACAGCGTTCGGTCTGATAGCTGCAGCCGAGAAAGCAGGTAAGCACCTCTTCTTGGGGTCTTATCCTATCACGCCGGCTACAGATATCCTGCATGAGCTGGCGGCCCGCAAGGATATGAATGTCATGGCCATTCAGGCGGAGGACGAGATAGCGGGTGTATGTACGGCTATCGGTGCTGCTTTTGCCGGAGACTTGGCATGTACCAGCACTTCCGGTCCCGGTCTGAGTTTGAAGAGCGAGGCCATCGGTCTGGCCGTGATGGCCGAGTTGCCATTAGTCATCGTGGATGTCCAACGAGGTGGTCCTTCGACGGGTCTGCCTACGAAGACCGAGCAGACCGACTTGCTGCAAGCGCTCTATGGACGTAACGGCGAGTGTCCGGCTGTGGTACTGGCGGCATCGAGCAGTGCGAACTGTTTCGATTTCGCGTACGAGGCATGTAAGATTGCGCTGGAGAACATGACGCCCGTTGTGCTGTTGACTGACACCTATCTGGCGAACGGGACAGCTCTCTGGCGGATTCCGAAGTTAGCCGAACTGCCTCC
>SAMEA3663084__coassemble_2124_pt1 | contig 6019 bp, 4 predicted proteins | sample SAMEA3663084__metabat2_low_PE_028 | metagenome-assembled genome bin SAMEA3663084 (sample SAMEA3663084) | pig gut metagenome | biome: pig gut; feature: pig-associated habitat; material: faeces | place: France | collected 2012 | reverse complement strand
AAGGTGGAGTGACCGTCTCTATCAGTTGCCACTCCTTATTATATATACGCGCGCATGAGGAACACTGCGGCGCGCAAGCCGTCATGACGACGAGTATCGAGTCGCCCTTATAGACCTCTAAAGTAGTGCTCTCGGTGAGCGCCACTTTCTCATAGACGTCACCTTCTTCGATCACCTGCGGCGACCCGCCTGTCTGAAACAGGTCGATCAGTAACGAAAGCGATATGGTAAGCAGAAACATTTTCAATTCAGTAATACGACCGCATAGGCGGCTATTCCTTCTTCGCGTCCAACAAAGCCGAGATGTTCGGTAGTGGTCGCTTTGATACTCACTTGGTTGGGTTCAACCCCCATGACAGCGGCCATACAAGCCTGCATAGCCTCGATATGGGGATTTAGTTTAGGCGCTTGCGCGCAGATGGTGATATCGCAGTTACCGAGTTCATACCCCGCCTTACGAATCATCTCCATTACGCGGTGCAAGAGGATCTTGGAGTCAATGCCTTCGTATTCATTCCCCTTTGTGTCAGGGAAATGATAACCGATATCGCGCATGGCCGCGGCACCTAAGATTGCATCGCAAAGGGCATGGATCACGACGTCTGCATCGGAATGACCGAGCAGCCCTTTGTCGTACGGTACCTCAATTCCCCCTAACCACAATTTGCGGTCAGGGGAGAATTGATGTACATCATATCCAAATCCAATACGCATGGAATTTTACTTCGCTTTCTTGTTATCCACGATGTCCTTGATACCTGCGAGGTCGAAGCCCAGGGTGAAGCGCATCGTCTGATCCAATGGGTTCGAAGCAGCCAGACCTACACAGTAGGAGACATCCAACGAAACGATGGAGAGGTGGAAACCGGCACCGAAGGTAAGATAGTTACGGTTACCTTTGTAGTAGTTCTCGTAGCTGTAACCGGCACGAGCGAAGAACTGCTTGTTGTAGGAGTACTCGATACCGGCACCCCAACGAACCTCAGCAAACTCCTCTTTGCTTCCGCCCGGCGCGTCTGCGAAGGACTGGAACCAACCTTTCGCAGGGTTCAGAGCAGAATACTCTTCCTGAGTGTATTCGCCGGTCGTCTGATCGGGCGCGAATTTCGAGTAACGGCTCGGTACCAACATCTTGTTAGCCTCCAGGTTGAGGGTCAAGAAGTTGTATTTATTCAGCGGGATCTCATAACCCATACCGATATTCATACTTGCCGGAATGAAGTTGCTGCTTCCGTCATCGGCGTAGTTCATCTTACCACCCAGGTTCTTTAAGGTGAAACCTAACGAGAGGTGGCTCGTTCCGGACTTCAACTCGAACGGCTGGAGATAGTACAAACCGATGTCTGCAGCCATGGTCCATGCCGGGTGCATCTCCGTAGCCGTACCGGTCGAACTGTTATAACCGTTGTTCAGATCCGAATAAAGAAAACGCACAGCAACAGACATGGATACGTACTCATGCAGTTTACGGAAGTAACTGAGGTCGAGCGCCCACTCGTTCGGACGAACGTCCTGGATCTTCTGACCTTGCGCATCCGTCAGCGCTACATCACCCATCGAGAAATACGTGAAGCTGGCACCGATACCGCCGCCCAAATCACCGAAGTTATAGAATCCGGCGAGGTAAGCCAGATCGATGTCACCTACCAACTTACGCAACCAAGGCGTGTAGTTCGCGGTGATACCACCCTTCGAGTACATGTATGCGTACTTGGCCGGGTTCCAGAACTGAGAGTTAAAGTCCGCCTCGGTAGCTACGCCGAGATCACCCATACCGGCAGCACGTGCATCCGGCGCAATAGAGAGAGACGGCATCGCTGTGATCAGCGGGTTCATCGTGTCATCTACAGTTCCCTCAGCGCTCATCGATACGGCGCATACCAGGGCTGTGAGAGAAATAAGAATTTTTTTCATTTTGATTTATAAATAGTTTGTTGTTAATGATTTTCAAGTTTTAAGCGATTTGTTTCATAGGCTTATTTGGTAACAATAATTTTGCCTGAAGTAGTACTATACTTACTGGAGGCGGATTTTATTTTAACTGAATAGATATATACTCCTGTGTTCAGACCCAACGACGGCAGGTTGATACTAACCGCATCGGGGTTATCTTGCTTATGGCTGTAAACCATCTGTCCGGCTGTGTTATACAGATAGATCTCGGTTTCAATCAGTTCATCCGGCTGATCGTAGTTAACAATCAGATGCACCACACCCGACTGCTGTACCGGGTTTGGATAGGTGGTCACATTATAGATTGACGGGTCGAGTCCGGCTTCTACAATGAAGTTAAGACTCTTGGTGGTGCTGTTATTGAGTAAGTCCCATGCGCGGAAGGTGAGGCTGTGAGGACCGTTCGCCAGTTCCTCCATCAGGTAGCTGACCTGCCCCGCTTGGTAACTATTGTTCGCAGCGGTGAAGTATTCGTTCAGCGAATAGATCATCTTCGGATCATCATCAATGATCAGCATCAGGTCATGCCCAATACCGGCACCTGCGGTGTTGATACCGTTCTTGTCATACAGGTTCGCGAAGAAGCGTGGCGTGGCGTATGTCTTGTCGCCGTTTCGGAAAGCCGGAGAATTCAGATAAATCTCCATCTCCGGACCAATCGTATCTATAGCTACGGTTGAACCCGTACCTCCGATGATAAATTGCTCGAAATGACCGACCGCCTCTGCCGTCTCGAGCGAATCCGCCGTTACGGCATAATACACGATACGTCCGTTATCGAAGTTATACCGGATATCCTTGGGCACCATGAAGGTGTAGTTAAACAAGCCGTCCTTCACATCCGTGGCACCGGAGAAGATGGTATTCGGATAATCATTGTAAGCTATTACACGCGGGTCTCCACCTACGTTGTCGTTGTCGCGTGTAGGGATTGATTGCATCTTATCGTAGATCGTGATATCTACCTTACCGTTAAAATCCGAAACGGTATTGAGGTCCTCATCGATGATACGTCCTTCCACGTGCTGTACGCTCAGTGCGTTGAGCGTATCCATTTCGGTCAAGGTCTCGACGTGATAGTCCGTGGGGTAGTTGAGCCGCATACAGGGATCACCCAGTAGCACGTACGCCAGTTTGTTCTCATCCGATCCCAAGAGGTTCTTTCCAATCGAGATAGCTTCGCCGAGCGTCATGTCATAATGGAAGACATCGCTATGGCCGAAGAGGGTATCGCATACGCTGCGGTTGAGGTTGGTGTTCTGCGAGGCGTATACGGTACGTGTAGCAGCCAAAATACCGATCGCTCCGCCTTTCGGATTCAGAACCGCGGTCTCAGCAGCCGAACGCTTACCGGCATCGCATTGTGCAAAATTACAAGTTGCGAACAGCCAGAATGCCTGGTTCTTATTGGTCATGCCCGCAATGTCCTTGATGTTTAAGATCGATTCATTGGTGATGGCGTTGTAACCGCCGTGACCGGAGTAGTTGAAGAAGAGCACACCGTTCTTAAGCAGGTTCAGCACGCGGTTCTTAGCCAGCGGATAACTCTCGCCGCTCGCGTTCACCTCCTGCGGATAGGCATCTAAGAATATCTTATGCACTATGAAATCCGGATTCTTAATACGCACCAACTCCGCACTCTTCTCTGCGGTCTCGGTGTGCGTACCGTTCTCTCCGTCATCTGCCAGATATACCAGTTGGTTCTTCCATTTACCGGTTTGTTCGTTGCGGATATATTGGATCAGTTTATCAACGGTCGTACGCGCTTCGTCCAGACTCTCTACGGGAAGACGACCTACGCCGATATCCATGCGGCCTTGCGTATCAATAGTCCCTTCGTTATCATCCAGATACGCGAAATAGTCATCCGTAGCATAGGCTTTGATCTCGTTTACCGAGTTCTTCGACTGGTATGTCAGCAGCAAAGAAGTACCGGAGTTACGCAGCAGTTTGCGGTTATCGAACGTACCGTGACCCATGAGAAGTAACCATCTGGGTTGCTGGCCGATACCGTTCTTCGCGCGGTCGTACAGCATCTTCATCAGCCATCGATAAGCCGTCGCATCCGGCGTACCGGACGAGAACTCATTATATACCTGTTGGTCGGTAACAATGGCATAGGTGATTGCCTGCTTGGCTTCATGCGCTTTCGCTAAGTCTTCCGAAACGTCTTCATATCCTTCCGGACAGATGATGATATAATCGATATTGCTCAGGGCATGCAGGTTCTGGTTCTTCACCTCGCCTACCACTTCGGCTTGAACGAATTTCGTTCCGTCGGTATTGACGGCGATGTACTCGTGTACTCCGTCCGTCTGGGTACCGACCCATGCCAGTTGGTCATCCACCATAGTGGTCGGCATGCGTTGAATAGCCGCCAAGTCCGTCACATCCCATATCTGGGTGGAAGCAGTGGTGTTACGCAAGAGAAAACGAACCGGATTGGTGGTATTGCGGTTCACCAGCGAACGAATACCCATATAACTGCCGGTCATGACGAGTTCCGAAGGCGTGGTGATCTCAATGTAATTGAGCCATGCTAAGGCACTCGCGTTGCTATTGACAAACTGCATTGTCACCCGCTGGTTCTGCTCTTCGGACGCACCGTTCATACTGATCGTACCCGCCACACCAAAGGTGTAGTGGTCCGGAATACTACTGATGTAGATGCTCTTGGAGCTGGTGTTATTCAGTTTCGCCTTGACGGTAGAAGTGGTAGCCGCATTGGCCGCCATGTCGATATATACCGAACTGTTGTCTCCATTCGCATATGGGGTGGAGAAGGTGAATGTACGTGTCTGACCAGCTGCAAACTGCTCGCCGTAGAACGTACGACCTCCGCCGGACACTCCCGTGCGGTCAATCAGGTTCACGGAGTCTTCATCTTGTACCTGATAGTAGGAATAATAGGTAACATCGGTAGGAGACCCGCTTACGGCTTCTGCTTCCGGGAACAGCAGCATGTCACCTGCATCATCGCTCAGCAGGTAATAGCCGAAATCCGAATAGGTATTACGAGTGTGCGCGAAGCGAGAACCATTATAGGTCCAGCTGATCGGACCCTGCACATAGAATAAGATATAATCTTCGCCTACATACACCGGCACTTGCGGCAGGTCGTCTATGTTAGGCTTGCTGAAATCCTGCTCTTTCTGCGCACCGCCATAGCCGAACACCCGCACTTGCGAGGGTTCTAAACCGGCGCTACGCAGTTCGCTGAAACTCATACGGCATACACCGGACTCGCTCACGCGAATCTTCACCCAGTGGCCGTCAGCTAAAACCGAACGCTCTGCATAGCTGTGAATACCTGCCATCATCGGCAGGCTTACCAGTACCCAAAACGCTATGAACAGGATTTTTTTCATTTAATCTTACAATATAATTTCTCTTGCCCGTCGAACTCGACGTGAATCACTTGCTCTTTCTCTACGCGCTGCGGCGCTTGCTTGGCCTGGATATAAATCAAATCCCCTTGACGAATTGTCATCACCTTGCTGGCTGCGGCTATTGCCTCTTCGGGGCTCATCAGCCATTCGCCGCTTACCGCTATGCCTTCGTCGCTTACCGGCACATACTCTCCGATAGCCAGCGAATAGTCAAAAGCCAACGCTTTGGTCCAAGGCGTACCGGCTGCTTTCGCTTCGCGCGCAATGTCCATCGCGATGAAGTCTGCTCCCGGCGCTACGGCATCGTAGTAACGACTCGCGAACTTCGACGCAATCTCTTTGCCCAACCGGCTGACGCGCAAGATGATGCAGTTGGTTACACCAATTTCTTGCGACCAATCCGGCATGAAAAACGGTTTCCTACCATTTAACAGACAGCTGTCGCCTTTCAGCACCATGGCTGTCTTGCCTTCGTCATATATAAAACCAATTATTTTCATTCACTCCATATCGAGCGTGCAAAGATACTACTTTTTTTGCATATATGCAAATAAAAATGTAAATTGGACACTTTTTCTTAAAATTTGTTATTTGGCCCGTATGAATAATTGCACCGGTGTACCGGTGAAATCCCACCACTCTCGCAGTTTGTTCTCCAAGAAGCGACGATACGGTTC
>SAMEA3663084__coassemble_1840_pt1 | contig 6564 bp, 6 predicted proteins | sample SAMEA3663084__metabat2_low_PE_028 | metagenome-assembled genome bin SAMEA3663084 (sample SAMEA3663084) | pig gut metagenome | biome: pig gut; feature: pig-associated habitat; material: faeces | place: France | collected 2012 | reverse complement strand
GATGTCTTCCGTATGCAAGCATCCAAAGCCATCTCCGTGCATAAAATAATAGAATGAATTCTATTTTTTTTGCGAGAAAAACACCCGAACGCTTGCATATGTGCAATTTTTGTTGTAATTTTGTAGCCGATTTTGGATTACATATCTAAGGATACTTTTATACAGCCATATAATGAAACGCAAAATAGCAATTATCGCCGGAGGAGACAGTAGCGAGCATGAGGTGTCGCTGCGTTCTGCTGCCGGTTTGAAGACTTGGATTAGCGAAGCGGGTTACGATGTGACTATCGTGATCCTTAAAGCGCAAGATTGGCATACCGAGGACGGATGTTCTATCGATAAGAATGATTTTTCTTTTACGCGTGCGGGCGTGAAGCATACCTTCGACTTCGCCTACATCACCATCCACGGAACACCGGGCGAGAACGGTATTCTCCAGGGATACCTCGATATGATCGGTTTGCCCTACTCCTGCTGCGGCGTGCTCGCCGCTGCGCTAACATTCAACAAATACGCCTGCAACCACTATCTCTCCTATTTCGGCTTTCATATCGCCAACAGCATCATGCTCCGTGCCGGACAGAAATGGCCCAACGCGCAGAAAATTGCCGATACCTTAGGACTGCCCTGTTTCATCAAATCCAATATCGGCGGTTCCTCCTTCGGTTGCACCAAGGTGAAAACGGTGGAGGATGTCTATCCCGCTATCGAACGCGCTTTCCAAGAGGGCAACGAGGTCATATGCGAAGCCTTCATGCAGGGCACGGAGGTGACCTGCGGCGTCTATAAGACCAACAATAAAGCCGTCGCTTTCCCCATCACGGAGGTAGTCACCCATAACGAGTTTTTTGACTACAACGCGAAATACAAAGGCGAAGTGGACGAGATCACTCCGGCACGCATCCCGGATGCGGTACGCGATAAGATACAGGCCGAGACTCTCCGTCTATACGACATCATCGGCGCACAAGGTATCATCCGTGTGGACTGGATCATAACGGGCGAGAAACTCAACCTCCTCGAAGTCAACACCACCCCGGGTATGACACCTACCTCCTTCATCCCGCAGCAAGTACGCGCCGCCGGACTCGACATCAAAGAGGTATTAACGGATATTATTGAGAACAAATTCTCAAATTGACAATTCTTATCTCGCTTTGCTCGAACGATTATTTTCGACAAGCGAAAATCTTGATAATTGATAATTGAAATGATCGATATTAATAAAGAAATAGCACAATTAAATTGGAACAAGGAGCCGAGAGGCTTGTATGAACCAATTGAATATACCTTGGCTTCCGGCGGTAAGCGCCTTCGTCCGCATTTAGCGATCATCGCTGCTGAAGCAGTGATTAACGGCGGCCTGATTAACTCAATGGACGACGTGTTGCCTGCGGCTATGGCTTTGGAAGTGTTTCATAACTTCACACTCGTCCACGACGATGTGATGGATCGAGCGGAAGTACGTCGCGGACAAGAGACCGTGCATCGGAAATGGAACAACAACACCGCCATCCTCTCGGGAGACCAGATGCTCATTGAAGCATACAAACTATTGGCACAAGTGCCGGCTCCCAAACTGCCTCAGGTTCTTAAATGGTTCAATGAGATGGCTACCGGCGTATGCGAGGGACAGCAGTATGACATGGAGTTTGAGCACATGAGTCAAGTATCCATCGAGGACTATCTGAAGATGATCGAGCTCAAGACATCGGTTCTCTTGGCTAACGCCATGCGTATCGGCGGATACATTGCCGGTGCCGACCATTCCCAGCAGGAAGCGCTCTATCAATACGGTCTGAATATCGGTATCGCTTTCCAGATTCAAGATGATATCCTCGATGTGTACGGCGACCCCAAGACCTTCGGCAAGGCCATCGGTGGAGATATATGCTGCAATAAAAAGACTATTCTCCTCCTTACTGCGCTCGACACCTCCGATGCGGAGTCCAAAGCAGAACTGCTCCAATGGCTCATGGCTACGGACCAAAAGGAAGAGAAGATCGCCGCCGTCACCGCTCTGTACAACCGTATAGGGGTACGCGAGGCCTGCGAAGTGGTCTTGGAAGAATATACCTCCAAAGCACTCGCACAACTTGATCTACTGCCCGCGAACAGCGCCACTGAAACGCTGCGCGAATTGGCGGAACAACTCGCTATAAGAAAATCATAAATCATAAATCCTAAATTGATTTTATGCCTTATCGTCGTTTACCAAACACGGATTTAGCCCGTCTACACGCCTTGCAGAATGCTATTCAGCGGGCGCAGATAGCGGATTATACAGAGCAGGTGCTGCCCTATAAGGTGCTCAGCGAAGCACAACGTTTTCTCGTATCCTTCGAGAACACCGTCATGCAGTCCAAAGACAACTACACCTCTACCGTGAATGCCAATAAGCAGTATCGTCATATCGTGCAAAACGCACGTATGTATATCTCTCATTTCATTCAGGTACTTAACCTGGCCGTCATTCGTGGCGAGATAAAGAAAGAGCAGAAACTGCTCTACGGACTTGACCCGCACCAACATATAGTGCCCGATCTATCGTCCGAGGATTACCTGCTCGAATGGGGAAAGAAAATCATCGAAGGAGAGCAGAAACGAATGGCAAATGGCGGATTTCCGATTTATAACCCCGCTATCAACAAAGTAAAGGTGCATTACGACATCTTCTGCGATCATCAACGCCAGCATACCTTCCATATCCAGAATACCGAGCGCGTACACGGAGACCTCGAGCCCCTTCGCAAACAAGCGGATGAACTGATCCTGAACATTTGGAATCTCGTGGAGGAATATTACCGGAATGAACTGCCGTACGCAAAGATGATGAAATGCCAGCTTTACGGCGTGATCTATTATTATCGGAAGGGAGAAAGAAAACTCACGGCCGAGAGCGACCGTGAGCTACAACGAATACACGATAGTCAGCCGACTATCCAATGGATAACTGAGGAGTGATCACACGATCCATCTTCTGGTCGCGAATGAGGTGAGGAATTGTATGCTTCTTCAACTGGAAGGAATAGCAGACACCAATCTTCTTCGATTTATGATGCTTCGCCAAGAACTTGTCATAATAGCCTCCGCCGCGACCTATACGATGACAATGCTGGTCAAACACCACACCCGGCACCAGGATGAGATCAATAGGTCCACGCCAAGTCTGTGTTTGCGGCTCCGGCACACCAAAATGGCCTTTACGCATCATGTCCTCGCCTTCATATGGACGAGCCTCCATCGAGGAACGATGGGTGACAGGTAACAGAAATGTTTTTTGACCCTCATACTTAGTGAGCAACGGACGAAGATCCACCTCATTATGTATCGGGTAATAGAGCAACACCGTTTGCGCCTCGCGGAAAGACGACATCTGCTCCAATTGAGCCATGATAGCCGCAGACTGCTGAGCGACCTCCTCGGAGTTCATCATACGACGCTGCTGCTCCACAATAGCACGAAGCGCGGCCTGCTCCCGAGGAATACGGCTCCAGGGCCAGATCATCTTTAAATCATGGATTTGAGATTCAAATAACATATAAATTATTGGTTATTGGTAATTGGTTATTGGTAATTTACCTTTGCCGCTGCAAAGGTACTAAAAAAAAACGACATGCGCAAATTTTTCAACATAATTATTGCTTTTGCACCGCTCTTTTTAGTAGGATGCGAGACAAATAGCTCCGAGTCTACCACTTCGTCCGTCGCGCAACTGACATCGTTCTATTTTGCCAAGAACGACTCGATGCCGGGTTTGTCCACAACCTTTACTATTGAAGAACTACTCGATACCGGTCTTGTTTGGAATAAAGACTCCATGCTCTTCGGCACCAGTCTCGAGAAAGCGGTACCCAAATTCGTCTTCGCCGCCACGCCGAGTCGTGTCGTTTTGGAAACACCGGACACCACTTGTTCGCTCACAGGCTATGACACCTTGGATTTCAGCAAACGTCCTATCTATCTGACCATCGAGTCCTCGGACCGCTCCACCACCAAGGTCTATGAGATCCGGCCTACGGTGCATCAGGTGGACCCGGATCTGTTCACTTGGACCAAACTGACCGACGCCATCTACCCCGAGGACGACAGTGAACAACGGGCGTTGGAACTGGATGACCAGTTCGTCATGATCAGTTCCAATGGTTTTGCGCTTCACACATACGCCTCCCCGGATGGCGCTACTTGGCTGGATTTAGGTTCACCGACCGGACTGCCTGCCGGCACACGTGTGCGCCAGATAATAAGTGACAACACAATGCTCTATTACGGTCAAGGGAATGCGATATACTACAGCAGCGATGGTATTAACTGGTTGTCCGAGGCGGTGGACTACCCTGTCATCACGATGTTGCTCTATTGGAATGACCGCGTATGGGCGCTGGTGGATAATGGCGAAGGATATGAGTTAGCATATGTGAACGAAGATGGAAAACTCAGCCTCAGCGGACTACAACCGACGGATAACTTCCCCATCAGTGATTTTGGTGCCGTTTGTTTCCAAAACGCCAGTGAACGGGCACGCGCAATGATCATTGGAGGCTTTGCCGAGAATGGTCAGTCCCTCAACACCCGTTGGAACTTGGAATATTCAACCCACCCGCTGCCAAATGGCACTTATCGCTTGGAAGAGTTCTCCATTGACAGACCGAAGTTCACCAGTCTCACCGGCATCTCGGTAGTATGGTACAACAAACAACTCATGCTCTTCGGCGGCGTGGATGACAAGCAGACGTATTTCGGGCGCGATATCTATGTCTCCGATAATGAGGGTATCTCCTGGTATGCCGCCGACAGTACGAAAAACCAATTACCTATGGAGTACTCGGAGCGCCAGAAACAAAATGCTATTGTGCGCGATAACTACATCTATCTCTTCGGTGGAGAGGATGCAATCCAAACCTATAGCGATGTCTATAGAGGTCGCCTGAACTCCATCGACTGGTAAAAATCATAAATTTGCAATTATAAATCACAAATTAAAAATATTACTGTTATGACTATCAAAGATTTCAATTTCGCCGGCAAGAAGGCGATCGTACGTGTTGACTTCAATGTACCTCTGGATGAGAATGGTAAGATCACAGACGACACCCGTATCCGCGGTGCGCTGCCTACCTTGAAATACATCCTGGATGAGGGCGGTGCGCTCATCATCATGAGCCACATGGGTAAACCGAAAGGTAAAGTACAGGCTAAGTTCAGTCTCGGTCAAATCAAAGACGCCGTAGCTGCTGCGCTGGGTTGTCCCGTTCAGTTCGCTGAGGACTGCGCCAAAGCACAAGCTCAAGCTGCTGCGCTCAAGCCGGGTGAGGTATTGCTGCTCGAGAACCTCCGTTTCTATCCGGAAGAGGAAGGTAAACCGGTAGGTATCGAGAAAGAAGATCCGGCTTACGAGGAAGCCAAAAAAGAGATGAAGGGTCGTCAGAAAGAGTTCGCTAAGACCCTTGCTTCGTACGCTGACTGCTATGTTATGGATGCCTTCGGTACCGCTCACCGCAAACATGCTTCGACGGCTGTCATCGCCGATTATTTCGATGCAGACAACAAGATGCTCGGTTTCCTCATGGAGAAAGAGGTAGCTGCTGTGGACGCGATCCTCAAAGACATCAAACGTCCGTTCGTAGCCATCATGGGAGGCTCGAAAGTAAGTTCGAAGATCGGTATCATCGAGAACCTGCTCGGTAAGGTGGACAAACTGATCCTCTGCGGCGGTATGACCTATACCTTCGCTAAAGCACACGGCGGCGAGATCGGCGGCTCTATCGTTGAGCTCGACAAACTCGATGTAGCACTCGGTGTAGAGGAGTTGGCAAAGAAGAACGGTGTGGAACTTGTTCTCGCTCCGGATGCAGTATGCGGCGACAGCTTCAGCAACGATGCAAATCAGAAGATCTATCCGTCCGACGCTATCCCTGCTGGATGGGAAGGAATGGATGCAGGTCCTAAAGCACAAGAGAACTTCCGCAACGCTATCAAAGGCGCTAAGACCATCCTCTGGAATGGTCCTGCCGGTGTGTTCGAGTTCGATAACTTCTGCGGCGGTAGCCGTGCTATCGGTGAGGCCATTGCAGAGGCAACAGCTGAGGGTGCTTTCTCGCTCATCGGCGGTGGTGACTCCGTTGCTTGTGTAAACAAGTTCGGTCTGGCTGACAAAGTTTCGTACATCTCAACCGGTGGCGGTGCCCTCCTCGAGGCCATCGAAGGTAAAGTGCTCCCGGGTGTAGCTGCTATCAAGGGGGAATAAGGTTGAAAGTTGAAAGTTTATAGTTTAAAGTTTAAGAAATGGAAGTAGTAGGAAAAATCATACAAGTACTGCCTGCACAAGAAGGTGTAGGTCGCAACGGAAACCCGTGGAAAGTACAACCCTATGTGCTCGAGACGGTGGAGAACTATCCGCGTAAAGTACATTTTGAGGTGTTCGGCGAAGATCGTATCAAAGCAAATCCTTGTGATATCGACCAGCTGGTAACCGTTAGTTTCGATATCGAGAGCCGTGAGTTCAATGGTCGTTGGTACACCTCTATCCGTGCATGGAAAATTCAACAAGGCGACATGACGCAA
>SAMEA3663084__coassemble_1625_pt1 | contig 7064 bp, 8 predicted proteins | sample SAMEA3663084__metabat2_low_PE_028 | metagenome-assembled genome bin SAMEA3663084 (sample SAMEA3663084) | pig gut metagenome | biome: pig gut; feature: pig-associated habitat; material: faeces | place: France | collected 2012 | reverse complement strand
ATCGATACAATAAACCGGCGTCGCCGAAGGACCGCCGCGTAGAAATTATTCCGGACTAAATATTTGAACAACATGGCAAAGATAGGTGTTTTTGATAGTGGTTATGGAGGTTTGACGATTCTTAAGGAGATTCGCAAGACGCTTCCCGAGTACGACTATATCTACTTAGGCGATAACGCGCGTGCACCGTACGGTACGCACTCGTTCGACGTCATCTATCGCTATACGCTGCAAGCGGTCAAGTATCTCTTTGAACAGGATTGTAACCTTGTCATCCTCGCCTGCAACACGGCTTCGGCTAAGGCGCTGAGGACGATTCAGCAGACTTATTTAGTAGAAAGACAAAAGACCGCTTTGCTCAAAGACGAAAGATCGAAACCGGTGAATGTCCTGGGAGTGATACGGCCGACGGTGGAGGCAGTGCCGGAAATCACGAAGACAGGACACGTGGGTATTCTTGCTACGCCTGCGACCGTTTCTTCTGAATCCTATGTACTCGAGTTGGAGAAGATAGCGAATGAACGAGTGAAAGAGTTGGTGGTGACGCAACAGGCGTGCCCGATGTGGGTGCCGTTGATAGAAGCCGGGGAACATAATGAACCCGGAGCGAAATACTTCATCGGTAAGTACCTGCGCGAGTTGTTGGCCAAAGATCCGCAGATTGATACCATCGTTCTCGGATGCACGCACTATCCGTTGCTCAAAGACCGGATTGACGAGTGGTTGAATTATCGACAGGAGATAGGCGAATCGGAGTTCCCGGTTCCCAAAGAACTGCCGCATATAACAACCATCGCGCAGGGCGAATTAGAGGCAGAGAGCCTGAGAGACTATCTGACTCGTCATCCGGAGTACCGCGAACCGTTATCCAAAGGCGGAACGTGCACCTATCTGACCACAGAAAATGCCGACCGCTTTGCGCAATCGGCATCGATATTCCTCGATACTCCGATAGTAGCGGAGCATGTTGATTGGTGATTGGTGATTTTTGATTTAGCCTACAGAACCCTCCAAGGAGACTTGGAGGAGTTTTTGTGCTTCTACGGCAAACTCCATCGGCAGTTTATCCATCACTTCTTTGGCATAGCCGTTGACGATGAGTCCTACCGCATCTTCGACACCTATTCCACGCTGACGGCAATAGAAGAGTTGATCCTCGTTGATCTTCGAGGTCGTGGCCTCATGCTCCACCGTGGCCGTAGGATTCGCGATGATCATATCGGGGAAAGTATGCGCTCCGCATTGATCGCCGAGCAGGAGGCTATCGCACTGGCTGTAGTTACGCGCATTGACGGCTTTCGCTCCCATCTTCACGAGTCCGCGGTACGCATTCTGGCTATGTCCGGCGGAGATACCTTTGGAGATAATACGGCTACGGGTGTTCTTGCCGATATGAATCATCTTCGTGCCCGTATCGGCCTGCTGGTAGTTGTTCGTCACCGCCACCGAGTAAAACTCCGCCGAAGAGTTATCGCCGCGTAAGATACAAGAGGGGTACTTCCACGTGATGGCCGAACCGGTCTCCACCTGCGTCCAACTAAGGCGCGCGTTCTCATAGGTGATACCGCGCTTGGTCACGAAATTATAGATACCGCCCTTACCGTTCTTATCGCCGGGATACCAGTTTTGCACCGTGGAATACTTGACCTCGGCATCCTTATGCACGACGATCTCGACGATAGCTGCGTGCAACTGGTTCTCATCCCTCATCGGAGCCGTACACCCCTCCAGATAGGAGAGATACGCTCCTTCGTCCGCTACGAGTAATGTACGCTCGAACTGACCGGTGTTACCGGCATTGATGCGGAAATAGGTACTTAACTCCATCGGACAGCGTACGCCCTTCGGCACATAGACGAACGACCCATCAGTGAAGACCGCCGAGTTGAGTGCGGCATAGAAATTATCGGTAGGCGGCACGACAGAGCCCAAGTATTTCTTCACCAGTTCCGGATATTCGCGCACCGCCTCGCTGATCGAACAGAAGATGATGCCTTTCTCCGCAAGCGTCTCTCGGAACGTAGTCTTGACAGACACCGAATCCATCACGGCATCCACCGCCATGTTCCCTGCCAAAGCAGCCCGTTCTTCCAAAGGAATACCGAGTTTATCGAAGGTCTTCATGATCTCGGGATCGATGTCATTGGATATTGGTGATTGGTGATTGGTGATTTTTGTTTTGGGAGCGGCGTAATAGGAGATAGCTTGGAAATCAATCTCGGGGATATCCAGGTGTGCCCAAGTCGGCACAGACATCGTCTGCCATTTACGGAAGGCTTTGAGACGAAACTCCAATAGCCACTCCGGTTCATTCTTCTTCGCCGAAATGAGCCGAATGATATCTTCATTCAGTCCTGGCGGTACAACTTCAGTCTCCACATCGGTAGTGAAACCGTACTTGTACTCTTGTTCCGTTATGTCCTTGATAATTTCTTCCATAGGAAAACCTATGATACCTAAGACGACCTAGGATTCTTTTATAAAAATTAAAGCCGCCCATTTTCGGGCGGCTTGGAGGCCGGTAGCGGAGTCAAACCGCTCTAAACGGTTTTGCAGACCGCTGACTAAGTCGCTCATCCAACCGGCCGGTCGCATTCGGCAACGCTTGTTTTCAAAAGCGGTTAAGTAAACCGTTTTTCTCGAGAATTACACTCTCTCGATTAAAAGCGGGTGCAAAAGTACTGCTTTTTTTTGACATACGCAAATATTTGTGCATTTTTTTAGTGAAAAAACGCCAAATTAGCGAATTTGCAGCCCGTTAACCGTATATTCTTTGCCATTTCGGAGAATGATGAATTGCCCTTCGCGCAGTATTTTTCTGCCGGTTCGGGTTCAAACAGCACCCCTACCAATAGCCAGAAACGCTTCATGTGCATCTTAAAACAAACATAGATCTGCATCCGATATCGTTCCCTTCGGACGTCGTTTTCCGCGCGAAGGGTTGAGTCCGAACGGCGAGGTATAGCGCCCGATAAAGGGGTTGATGATCTCGCGCGTCTGTTCTTCGGTAGAAGGACATTTATCCACGATCCACTCCAGATAGCCTCTGTCCACCATGTCCAAGGACATACCTTTCGAATTACCCATCGCCAGGACGTATGTTCCGTTTTTACGGCAGAGCCAGCGGTCATAAGAGATAAAACCGAACTCTTCGCGTTGCGTCCACTCCCAGCCGTGTGCGGCTACTTGGGCTTTGAAGACCTCGATGGTAGCCATTACATCGTCCAGCGAGTTATGTGCTCCTTCGAAGGGATGGCCATAGTAACGCGTGTAAGCGGAGGTCAGGTTGTTATGCAGACGCTCCCCGTTCTCATCCACTTTTCCGGCCGTATGAATGCGCTCCAGCACCAAGGCATCGTACCAGGTGCGGTCCTCAAAATCGAACTTCAATCCCAGTCGCTTGAGGTTATAATAAAGGATCGGCGCATCGTAGCCGTTGCCATTATAGGACAACATATCACAGCCATCGGTGAAAGCCGTCAATTCTTCATAGACGCTGCGCAGACTGACACCATTCTCCAGCAGAAAGTCCTTCGAGATATGATGCACCGCTTCGGCCTCCGCCGGAATAGAAAACTCGCCTTCCGGCAGGATATACCAGTCCCGCTGGTCGATCACTTGCCAGTTATCCGTATCGAACTTCACCAACGAGAGTTGGATAATATGCTCTTTCTGCACGTCGAGACCCGTAGTCTCTGTATCGAATGCAACCAGTTGCATGTTTAATGTTTATTGTTTAATGTTTAACGAATTATTCCACGTAGAGGACGAGGCCCTTGAGGTATTCGCCTTCTGGGTGGTAGATATTGATAGGATGGTCCTGCGGTTGATGCAGTTGATGCAAGATACGCACTTTGCGTCCCACTTGCGCTGCCGCACTGAATACCGCCAGCCGGAAAGCCTCTTTATCCACGGCTTGCGAACAAGAGAAGGTAAACAAGATACCACCCGGACGGATCTTCTCAATTGCTTTGGCATTGATACGCTGGTACCCGCGCAAGGCATTCTTAACGGCATCACGATGCTTGGCAAACGCAGGGGGATCCAATATAATCAGGTCATAATTGGTGATGGATGATTGGTGATTGGTGATTTTCTCGCTCAGGAAATCGAACGCATCGGCCGCATAAGCGTGATGGCGCGGGTCGTTCGGGAAATTACGCGCTACATTGATATTGACGAGGTCAATGGCTTTCTGACTCACGTCCACCGAATCCACCGTTTTAGCTCCTCCGCGGAGCGCATACAACGAGAAGCCACCGGTATAGCAGAACATATTCAGTACATCTTTTCCGCTCGCATAGCGTTCCACTAAGGCACGGTTCTCCCGCTGGTCCACAAAGAAGCCGGTCTTCTGTCCCCGTAGCCAGTCGATGCGAAACTCCAAACCGTTCTCCACACTCCAGAACTCATCCGAATGGGTGACTGGTGATTGGTGATTGGTGATTGGTGATTGGTGATTGGTAATTAACCAGCCGGTTTTATCGCCTTCTATCGATGCTTTGAAGGGCAAGGTATCATCGGATTTATAATAGACGTTTTGCACCTGCGGGATTTCGCTCTTCAGTGCGTTGGCGATCTCATTCCGGCTCTCATGCATACCTATCGAATGAGCTTGAACCACTGCCGTATCAGCATACACATCTACGATCAGTCCCGGCAGAAAATCACCTTCACCGTGAATGAGACGGAACGTGTTATTATCCGGCCTGATCAACCCGATCGCTTCACGCACCTTATAGGCGGCACGAATTCGTTCGCACCAGAAATCGGAAGGCAATTGTTCGACCCCAAAGGCAAGAATACGCACGGCTATCGAGCCTACCTGCCAGTGACCGATGCCCAATATCTCGTTGGCACTCGAACGCACACATACCAATTCGCCCTCCACGGGTGCGTCCCCCTTATGCGAGGCGTCTAATAGGACACGGGCAATAGCACCCGAGAACACCCAGGGATGAAAACGCTTGAGCGATTCTTCTTTCTTCGGTTTTAAAATGACAGTCGTCATAAATAGTCTATTATTCCACGCCGTGGGTTAAATCGTGATACGTATGCAAGGACAGATTGTCGCTCACGTACTTCAGGCTATGCAACTGCTTGAAACCCAAAGAGGCGATGAAAGCCAACTCCATATCAAAAACACAGTCTTTATAATCCGAAGCCAGGACAAAATCCGTATTTGTATAGCAAACGGATTTTATGATTGGTGATTGGTGATTGGTGATTGGTGATTGGTAATTAGTGATTGGTGAAAGTTGCAATTCCGGTTCGGGATAGGTGACATTCGGGTGATTGAGGCGCACTTCGGTCACTTCCACCCATGTACCGATTTCGAAATTGGCACTACCGACATATCCGATATTATACACCTCCGCATCACGGTCCAATCCGGCCAGACTGCGAATGATATTGATAGCTCCGACACCGGTATAAATCAGTTGGGCATCCCTCAGATCCAAACCCAATTGTTCCTTTGCTTTGTCCAGCAAACTGAGTTCGCCTTCCTCCGCCATTACGATGATTTTCCTCATAAAAATTCGATTTACGCCGCAAAATTACAAAAAAATTTGTACATATCAAAATTTTTTATTAATTTTGCATATGATTTACGGTTACATTCGCGTAAGTTCCGAGAAGCAGACGGTCGAGAACCAGCGTTATGAGATAGAACAGTTCTGCGCAGCCAACAACCTGAGCATTGACGGGTGGATAGAAGAGACCATCAGTGGCACTCGTGCGTACAGTAAACGCCGTTTAGGTCAGTTACTTAAACAGGTTCGTCCGGGAGATACCATCATTTGCTCCGAGTTATCCCGTTTAGGCAGGTCGCTATTCATGATTATGGAGATACTGAGTCTCTGCATGAAAAAAGAATGCCGGGTCTGGACGATTAAAGACAACTATCGTTTAGGGGACGATATTCAGTCGAAAGTACTGGCATTCGCTTTTGCCTTATCGGCAGAGATAGAGCGTAACCTGATATCGCAACGCACTAAAGAGGCTTTGGCTCGTCTGCGTGCCGAAGGGAAACACATAGGGCGCCCCAAAGGAGCCCGGTCATCACAGTCAACTTACAAACTGCGCAACAAAGAGCAGCGTATTCGGAGGATGTTAAAGAAAGGCTATTCGATGCGAAAAATCAGCGACCAGTTACATTGCAGTCGCGGCACAATTATTCGATATTACCAGCGGTTTATTGCCCAAGAAAGTGCAGATTTGACTAAAAAATTGTAGTTTTTTATCACTTTTTTGTCAAAATATTTGCATATGTCAAAAAAAAGCAGTACTTTTGCAGTCCCGTTTGAAAAAAACGGTGTAGTATCGCGGAGTAGAGCAGTGGTAGCTCGTCAGGCTCATAACCTGAAGGTCGGTGGTTCGATCCCGCCCTCCGCAACCAAGAGACATTCGCTGAATGTCTCTTTTTATTAAAAAACGAAATACCATGCGAAAACTTCTTACTCTGTTTTGCTTAACATTCTGTTGCGCATCCATCATCTCGGTAGAGCGCGTCTCGTTAGAGCAACTTCAATCGGACTGGAACAAGTATACCAACCAAACCGTGGAGATAACTACCCCACTCGTTGTGTGCGGTAGTTTTTATGACTCGCTGGTATTAGCTCCGGAGCGTCTCTTCTGTCCGGAGGAGCGAGCTATTGGTTTGGCGGACGGAGACAGCACGATGTATTATCAGTTGGCGGCTCATAACCGGGAAACCAGTATCTGTGTACACCTGCGTAACAGTTATTATAAGGTGCGGACCGGAGATATCGTGCGCGGGTTGAAGGCTCGTGTGAGCGGAGAACGCCAACTGGTGACCGGTAAGTCAGTTCGCACACGACATATGCCGCAGGATCGTTTACTGAGACCAAAGAAAGGGGAACTGCGTGTCGTAGGCGCGAATATAGAAAATTACTTCGCGGACTTAGGGGGCTATGCGCATAAGAAAACCACTCCTGCGCAACAAGCGCTGAAGACCACGAAGTTGGTTGCGGGTCTGCAAGCGATGCATGCGGATATCATTGCGTGCTGCGAGATGCAGGTAGGCAACAAAGCGCCGGAGA
>SAMEA3663084__coassemble_1474_pt1 | contig 7431 bp, 5 predicted proteins | sample SAMEA3663084__metabat2_low_PE_028 | metagenome-assembled genome bin SAMEA3663084 (sample SAMEA3663084) | pig gut metagenome | biome: pig gut; feature: pig-associated habitat; material: faeces | place: France | collected 2012 | reverse complement strand
TCTCTCGCTGGCGCAGGCTATCTCGGTCATCATGGGTGCCAACATCGGTACGACGTTTACGGCATGGATCATGGTGCTCGGCGGCGGATCGTTCGACCTCCGCTTGGTCGTTTATGCCACTATCGTATTGGCTGTAGCGCTTATCTACACCAAGAAGAACGCCAACCTCGGCGATTTCCTTATCGGTCTGTCGCTCATGCTGCTTGGTCTGACAACCCTGAAGATCAACGCCACCGACATGCACTTGGACGAAATGACTCCGGTTCGCAATTTCTTCATTGCTACTTCGTCCTGGGGTTACGGAAGCTATTTCCTCTATCTGTTAGTAGGCGGCATACTGACTTTTGCGGTACAGAGTTCGGCGGCTATCATGGCTATCACGATGACGCTCTGTTCAACCCACGTACTGCCTGTCGATATGGGTATTGCACTGGTGCTGGGTGAGAATATCGGTACGACCATCACCTCCAATGTGGTGGCGCTCTCCGCCTCGGTACAGGCACGCCGTGCCGCCCTTGCGCACCTGGTGTTCAACCTATTCGGCGTGGTGTGGGTGCTGTGCATCTTCCGCTGGTTTGTAGGCGGCGTATGTCGGCTGTGGGGCGTAGATTTCACGCCGGGCGTACCGTCTGACGTGTCGCCGGACAAGCTGAATGCCGTCCTGGCTACCTTCCACACGGCGTTCAACGTAACGAATACGATGATTCTAATCTGGTTCGTGCCGGCTCTGGAGCGCGTAGTGAGCACTATCATCCCGCCCAAACCAGAACAAAAGGATACGGACAGCCAGCTCAAGTTTATCTCCGGCGGTCTGATGTCTACCTCCGAGCTTTCTATCCTCCAGGCATGGAAAGAGGTACATGTTTTCGCTCTCCGTGCGCAACGTATGATTGGCATGGTGCATGAGCTCTTCTATGAGAAGGACAATACGCAGTTCACCAAAATCTTCTCACGTATTGAGAAATACGAAGGCATCTGCGACCGTATGGAATATGAGATTGCGCAGTACCTCAATCAGGTAGCCGACGGTCGTCTCTCCGACCAGTCCAAGCACGAGGTGCATAAGATGCTCCGTATCGTCAGCGAGCTGGAGTCCGTGGGCGACGCCAACTACAACCTCTCGCGCTATATCCGTCACAAGCACGACGGTAATATCACCTTTACGGCGGAGCAGGAGAAGAACGTCGAGCAGATGATTTATCTCCTCACCGGCGCGCAGGCAAAAATGGTGGATGCGCTGGAGCACGAGAACATCACGCAGGACGAGTTCTTCGAGATGACCAACATGGAGAACGAAATCAATAATTTCCGCGACGAACTCAAGAACCAAAACATGCAGGCTATCACCGAGCATGAGTACGACTACACCACCGGTGTCAATTATATGGATATCATCCTTGAACTCGAGAAGATGGGCGACTACATCATCAATGTGGACGAAGCCATCTACGAGCACAAGCACGACAAATAATATCTTACATTTACAGACATGAAAAATAATATTTTAGCAGGCGCATGTATCGCCATTGGTTTGACCCTTGCCGGTCTGTTCATTTATCTTGGAATTAACAAGTTCGCGAACAAAGATCGCGCAGTAAGCGTCAAAGGTCTCAGCACACGCGAAGTTGAAGCGGATTATGCGGTTTGGCCCTTGTCATATGCATGGAGTGGAAATGATCTGCCGGCTTTGTATACGCAACTGGAAACGGTTACTGCCCGCGTGAAGAAACATCTCCTGTCTTTAGGTTTTGAGGAGTCTGATTTTCGTCAGGGTAGTGTGTCGGTAAGCAATAACTGGGATGGTTACTATGGTACGCGTCCTGAGTTTAAATATACGCTCAGCACTTCGCTCATCGTCTCTACCGACAAAGTGCAATTGGTTGTAGCCAGCCAAGGCAAGGAGTCTTCTTTGCTCAAAGAAGGTATCATTGTTACCACGGAGAAGTGGAATCTGGATTATCAGTACAATGGCCTGCCGGAGTTGAAACCGTCGATGATTGAGGAGGCTACCCAAAATGCACGTGCCGTAGCGCAGAAGTTCGCAGATGATGCACAATGTGCGTTAGGTTCTATCCGTCGCGCCAGTCAAGGCCAGTTCTCCATCGAGTCGGATAACTATCAGCCTTGGGTAAAACACGTTCGTGTAGTCACAACTGTAGATTATTTCTTGGAATAAGGAAATGAAGGGCGGAGGCTTCTCATCAAAAGTAGGACTTATTTTGGCTGCAGCAGGAAGTGCAGTCGGCCTGGGAAACATATGGAAATTCCCGTACATTGCCGGAGAAAACGGCGGTGCGGCTTTTCTCATTGTCTACCTGCTCTGCGTCCTCTTGTTTGGCTTGCCGCTTATTATGACGGAACTCCTCATCGGTAAACGCTCCGGGAAAAGTGTATCTTGTTGCCCTGCGATGGTTGGTCCCGATGGCTATTATACTGATCTTCCTCAATAGCCTTGGGGTATTATAGATAAGAAGCATTTAAGAATAAAAATAGATATATGTTAAAAGATTCAATTCAAAAATTATTAGGTCAAGTGCGTGAAATGAACGCAGCTAACGCGGAAGAGTTGGAAGCGCTGCGTATCAAATATCTCAGTAAGAAAGGTGAGATCACGACGCTTTTCAATGAGTTCCGTACGGTGCCTTCTGAGCAGAAACGTGAACTGGGTCAGTTATTGAACCAATTACGTCAAGAGACGGAAGGACGTATTAATGAGTTACGCGAGAAACTGGCCGAAAGCCAGGAAGCCAACGCAGAGAAACTCGACCTGACGCGTACACCCGATCCGATCGCGTTAGGAACACGTCATCCTTTGTCCTTGGTAAGAGAAGAGATCATCGACATCTTCTCTCGTATTGGATTTACCGTAGCGGAAGGACCGGAGGTAGAGGACGATAAACACGTCTATGGCATGCTGAATTTCGCACCCGAACACCCGGCGAGAGACATGCAGGATACGTTTTTTATTGAGAAAGAGATTGGGGTACAAAAACCCACCGATGTGCTGCTGCGTTCTCACACCTCTTCCGTACAGACACGTGTGATGACGAGCCAAAAACCGCCGATTCGTGTGCTTTGTCCGGGTCGTGTGTATCGTAATGAAGCTATATCTGCCCGTGCACACTGTTTCTTCCATCAGGTAGAAGGATTGTATATTGATAAGAATGTCAGCTTTGCTGACTTGCGCGAAGCCCTGCTGTATTTCAGTAAGGAGATGTTTGGACCGGAGACCAAGATTCGGCTACGTCCCTCCTATTTCCCCTTTACTGAACCCAGCGCTGAGATGGATATCAGTTGTAATATCTGTGGTGGTAAGGGCTGCTCGTTCTGTAAGAACACCGGTTGGGTGGAGATTCTTGGATGCGGAATGGTGGACCCGAATGTGCTGGAATCTTGTGGTATAGATAGCAAAGAATATAGCGGATATGCCTTTGGAATGGGTGTGGAACGTATTACCAACCTCAAGTACCGAGTAAAAGACCTCCGCTTGTTCTCTGAAAACGATGTCCGTTTCTTGAAACAGTTTGAGAGCTGTTAAGATAAACGCTCTCTTAATGTACCGGAACGGTACGCTTGAAGGAGTTGTTCGAGACTGTTAATCTGCTCGAGCAACTCTTTTCCTTTATCCGTGTCTTTAATATGCATGCGTTGTCCGCTGAAGTCCTGCAACAGGGTGCGGTTATGAATATCGCTACCGGATAAGATAGCCTGTTCTCGACTCTCAAACGACTCGTGCTCAACTAACTGAATACCATGACTGTTGTATATCAGCGTATAGCCGGCAATACCTGTTTTCTCTTGATAAGGCTTTGAGAAGCCTCCGTCAATTACAAATCGCTTGCCATTCGCACGAATCGGAGTCTCTCCTTTTATAGTACGCACGGGCACGTGACCGTTGATAATTCGTCCTGTTGTGGGATCTAAACCGAACTCTTTAAGAATAGCTTCACAAACTTTCTCGTCGTCCGATAAAGTGAAATAAGCTCCCTTTTTCTCCTCCTGCGGTGCTTTGTCTGCAATGAAGTAGCGTTCGAAGGTAGTCATCTTATCCTTGTTATACAGCGGCGAGAATTCTCCCTCCCAAAGATAAAGCAGATAGTCCAGTGCATTTTGCTTGGTTTGACCAACACCATAATAGGCCTGCCGAATAATCTCATCCGTGCGGTCCATAAGCGCCTTGCCGGACACGCGTTTACCAAACACTTCCGCCTCGGAGAACGATCCGTCGGCATTTAATGGAATAGCCGCATGGTAGAGTAGGAAGCCGTTATGAACCAAATAGAGTGATCCGTGTTCATACAATAAGCGCAAGTGACGTTGCATCTTCTCGCTCTTACGGAAGGAACGCGCTAACTGATTCATCAGATCCAATTCATATTGACTTAACTCATACGGTTGAGTAGGGTCTATAGTCGGCAGATTCGTATCCGTTAACGGATAAGTCTTGCCCTCTATAGTAATCGTACCGGCCTCGAAATCAATCTTGTCTAACAGCGCACGGTGATTCATGTGCCATTCAGGATGACGAAGAACCGTTTGACCTTCTAACTTAAACTGGATGATCGAGATGGCTTTGTGCATCTTTGCCATCAATTGAGCCGAACGTGTCAGACGCGGATTGTTCTCAAAATCTTTCGTCTGCCAAATCGTACATGGATCATCCCCATATACCGTCATAGCGAAGTTAGCCAAAGGCAACAAGTTGATACCATAACCCTCTTCGAGGGTTTCGATATTGGCATAGCGAATACTAACGCGCAGCACTGTAGCAATCAAAGCCCAGTTACCGGCCATCGCACCCATCCATTCGATATCGTGATTACCCCATTGGATATCGTAATCGCGTACCGTGGAGAGCACGTCTAATATCTTAGCCGCACCGGAACCTCTATCGAAGATATCACCTACGATATGAAGCGTATCTATTGTCAGCGAGTGAATCAGGTAACTGATGACAATAATCAATTGATCCGCACAGCCGGTCTCAATAATGGCATCAATGATCGCGTTATAGTAGGTCTGTCTGTCTTTTTGCTCCAGACGTGACTCATGCAGCAATTCGCGGATGATGTATGCGTACTCAGGCTGCAGCAGTTTCTCTACTTTGGAGCGACTATATTTGATAGTTACCGCGCGAGCGATATCTACTACCTGATGAAGACGAATTCGGTACCAATCATTCAGTGTCTTTAACTCGCATATCTGTGAGTTGAGACCGATTATGCTGTCCACCTGTTCGCCGGCATAAAAACGTTTAATAATCTCTATGCGCTCATCCGGATAGTAGATAAGCGCACAGAGAGCCCGTTTCTCTTCCTCCGCCATTGTGTCGCCATACACCTCGTCCACTTTCCTGCGTACTACTCCCGAGGCATTCTTAATCATATGAATGAAGGCCATCGATGCACCATGAAGGTCACTCACGAAATGTTCGGTACCTTTGGGCAAAGATAGAATAGCACGAAGATTGATTAACTCCGTGATAACAGCTTGCGCATTAGGAAATTTCTCGCTCAGGAGGCGAAGATAACGTTCGTCAGTCATGGGGCGGAGGAGAGAATGGTTTTATCCGTTCTTACGACGTTCTAATTGAGTCTCAAGTGCATTCAAACATGCATCAATACCTTCTTCAAAGGTATCAGCCGTTTTCTCTGCAAATAAGCCTGCGATACGAATCTTTACTTCTTTGTTCAGATTGGTCTGCGGCTTTACTACCGACATGCGAATCTCTACTTTGTCATCGCCGTTGAGGTGACGCTCAAAACGATTCATTTTCTTCTCGATAAACTGCTCCAGTTTGTCAGCCATATCGAAATTTACGGCATTAATGGTCACGTTCATAGTACTTAAAATTTAATGGGTTATTGAAATTTGTTGCAAAAATACAAAATAATTTTGATATATGCAAAAAAAAGTGTAACTTTGCAGCGATTTTTACGAAAATAATAAGAACTATCTGGATATGAAGGTAAACTATTTGGAGTCTCGGCATATTGGACTCAGGTCGGAAGACGAGAAAAAGATGCTTGAGGCGATCGGCGCAGAGTCAATAGAGGCTTTGGTGCGCGAAACAATGCCGGCAGATATCTTGCTGCCGGAACCCATTGATTTGGATGAACCCTATACGGAGCAGAAGATGCTGGACATCGCCGAGATGAGTCTGGCGGACAACGCCCCTGCTCGCTCGTATATCGGTCGCGGATGGTATGGGACAATCACCCCTGCCGTCATTCGTCGTAATATCCTCGAGAACCCGGTTTGGTATACCTCGTATACCCCGTACCAGGCTGAGGTCAGTCAAGGCCGTTTGGAGGCATTGTTTGTATTCCAAACGATGATTAGCGACCTCACCGGGCTGCCTCTGGCTAACTGCTCGCTGCTCGATGAAGCAACCGCAGCAGCGGAGTCCGTCACGATGATGCATAATTTGCGTTCACGCGACCAGATTAAAGCGAACGTACGGAAAGTCTTTGTGGATGAGAAAATCTGGCCGAATACCTTATCTGTTTTGCGCACACGCGCGAAAGGACAAGATATCGAGATCGTTACCGGTAGTTATGCCGATTTTACGCCTTCTGCAGAGTTCTTTGGAGCACTCGTGCAGTGGCCCAATAGCGATGGCTCTATCGAGGAATACGATGCCTTTATCGAGGATTGCCATGCCGCCGGATTGAAAGTGACGGTTGTGGCGGATCTCATGGCTATGGCGCTGCTCAAACCGCTTGATGCAGATATTGTGTGCGGTACTGCTCAGCGTTTTGGTTTGCCGATGGGCTTTGGTGGACCTACTGCCGGTTATATGGCTACGCGCGATGAGTATAAACGCGATATGCCGGGTCGAATCATCGGTCTTAGCAAGGATAAATACGAGCGTCCGGCGTATCGCTTGGCTTTGCAGACACGCGAGCAACATATCAAACGCGAAAAAGCGACTTCGAATATCTGTACCGCAGAGGCCCTGTCTGCCATGATGGCAGGTATGTATGGCGTTTTTCACGGTGCGGAAGGAATTCGTGAGATAGCGGAGGGTATTCATGCCAAAGCTGTGTACCTGAACGAAATGCTCCAGGCTTATGGCTACACCCAAGAGAATGCGGAGTTCTTCGACACCCTGAAGATCACAGCCAGCGAAGCCGGAGAGAACTGGATAAGTGACCTGCGTGAGAAGGCAGAAGACCTTGGTATAAATTTCTATTATGACCCGCAGGGGTGGGTGGGCCTCTCCATCGACGAAACGGTAGATATCGATGATATGAATGACCTGATTGAACTCTTTGCAGAAGCTTCGGGAAATGTACCGCAATACGAAGAATCCGATGAGGCGTTTGAAGGCCTTTGGGCTATCGAGGAGAACCGGGTACGCGAAGTGGACTATTTGCAAGCACAGGTCTTCCAACTCTATCATACGGAGACGGAGCTGATGCGCTATCT
>SAMEA3663084__coassemble_1160_pt1 | contig 8701 bp, 9 predicted proteins | sample SAMEA3663084__metabat2_low_PE_028 | metagenome-assembled genome bin SAMEA3663084 (sample SAMEA3663084) | pig gut metagenome | biome: pig gut; feature: pig-associated habitat; material: faeces | place: France | collected 2012 | reverse complement strand
GACGGCGTGATAGGATAGATAGCAGCTACCTCGGTGAACATGTAAGCTACATGTGCCGCAGCTGCGTTACCATCCATGGTCATAAATTTTTTCTCTTTTGCCATTTTATTGTTGTTTTATTGTTGTTTGAAACAGTTTGTCTTTTTTAGGTCGTCCTAGGTCTGCCTAGGTCTACCTAGGTTTACCTAGGTTATCCTAGTACAAGAATCCTAAGAGCCACAACGGGATCTGGTTGCCGCGACCGGTTTCCAGATCACCGACAGCCGTCGGACGAATCGTATCGCGGCTGGAGGACGTTTCTTTCACATCGAAATAATATTTATTGTCGATGATGAACATCGCCGAGCGATCGGTAGCATTCACCTTATGTGCTCCATGCACAGCCGTGTAGAAATAGGTCTCATACAGATCCAACATCGGAATCTCGCGCGTAAAGATCATCTGCGCGACATTCGGATTGTGGATATAGAGTTTGGTCGGCTTCATGGGGAAACTCTTATCCTCCGGATAGAGGAGGTTGATCAGTCGGGAGTCCTTGAGGTACTTGATATAGTTCATCGTGGTTGCACGACTGAGCCCGATCTCCTCGGATATATTACTGATGTTAAGAGCACAAGGCGCTTCGCGCAGCAAGATCTGCATCAGTTTGCGGAGCTTATGCAAACAGGTGACATCGATCTGCTTAATCATCAGCACATCCACCTCCAGCTGGCTATTCATCGTCTTGAGCAGTTCCGCTTCGAAGGACTTCGACTCGAGATAGGAAGGATAATACCCATGGTGCAGATATGCCTTGAAATAATCGAGCGGGCGCACACGACTGCATATCTCGCGCGAGATAGAAGCATGACGTTGCATGAGTTCCTCCAGCGAATAGGACTGGAAGCGCAAGCCTGTCTGCAAGTTCAGGTACTCGCGGAACGAGAAACCACGAAGGTTATAGGTATCGGCAATATCCTTGAGGTCGTTATTCTCCTCGTCGATCGGCATGACGGGCGTAGCGCAGAAGATGATATGCAGAGCTTTGAAGCGATTATAGCAGCGCTTGAGTTCGCGCGACCAGTTCGGATATTTAAAGAGCTGATCCAGGAACAGATAGCGTCCGCCTTCCTTCACAAACTCACGTGCCAAATCCAGGAGCGAGTTCTCCGTGAAATAGAAGTCATTGAAGTTCACATAGAGACAAGGACGCATCTCCGAGAGCGGTTTTCTCTTTTTTCTTCGTCCTTTGACTACGGGTTCAGGTGTGTTTTTCCACTCGGTTTCGATTTCTTTGACGCGCGAAAGGAGAAAATCCGTTTTTCCTACTCCTCGTCCACCCTTGATAGCAATGAGGCGGTGGTCCCAATTGATTTCATCCATCAGTTGCCTGCGGATAGGCATGAAGGAATGAGCCACCAGGAAATCGTGGATTCTAAAGAATGCGTCTAACATGGGAGCTTTCTGCTGTTCTTCCACAACCAGCTCTTCTACGGTTACAGTTTCAATTTTCTCCATTTTATGCAAAAAATTAGAAATTCTACACCTTTCGGCATGAATTTTTGAAAATTTGGCGCAAAATTACTGCTTTTTTTTTAATTTTGCAATAGTTTAGTGCATTTTTTACAAAAAAATGAGGAACTACATGACGTAATTCCTCAAAAACTGCCTTTTTTTATTAAAAAAGCGAACCTTTTTTAGAGGCTGATTGCTCCGGTGGGGCAAACATCCGCACAGGTACCGCACTCCGCGCAAACCTCCGGATCGATAGAATAGTGTTCGTCACCCTCATGAATAGCGCCCAGCGGGCATTCATCAATACAAGTACCGCAAGCAATGCAGTCGTCAGAAATTTTGTAAGCCATAGTATATAAAAAATTAAATTTTTTGATCGTTCGTTTCACTCACTGTTAGACCGCTCCGCTGACAGACCGTTTCACTGACAGACCGCTCGCGTTGCTCGCTGACAGATTCATTTTCGGTGCAAAGGTACAACAAATTTTTGACACTACCAAATTTTAGGGATAGAAAATTAAAAATTTTAGTAGAAAGTAGAAAGAACGCTTCGCTCAAAGTAGAAAGAGAAAAGACAAAAGAGATTATTTATTTCTTCTTTTTAGCAGTAGCTAAAGCCGCAAGAAGTTGAGCATTCGGCCCCGTTAACTCTTTATCCGTCAGCCCTTTACGCTTGGCATAGGTAGTCCAATCCTTCGCTCCACCCGAAGAAACCGGCATCCCTAATTGAAGGTAGTGACAATAGGCAATCGCGAGTGCATCAGTGGCATCCAATTTCTTGGGCATCTGCTCATCCGGGATGTGCAAGAATCGTTGGAGCATGCCGGCTACCTGTTGTTTGGTAGAGTGTCCGTTTCCCGTGATCGCCATTTTAATTTTCATCGGCGAGTATTCATAAATCGGCACATCTTTGCTGAGCGCAGCGGCAATCGCCACTCCCTGCGCATGAACGATTTTAATCATCGTCTGCGGGTTCTTATCCACGAACTGTGTCTCGATAGCAAGACAAGAGGGTTTGTACTTATCAATCAGTTCCTGCAAAAAGAAAAATTCTTTTTGTAACCGCGGATATTGCCCTTCCAGTTTATGCACGTCGAAGGCACCAAAATCGAGAATCTCGACCTGCTGACCGACGGTATGCAGAAGGGCGTAACCCATGAACAAGGTGCCCGGGTCGATACCTAAAATGATATGTTCATGACGCACTTCGTCGCGCATAAACGTTAAATGGTTAAATAGTTAAAATGGTCGCTATCGCGACGTTAAACGGTTATTCGTCTTTCTCGTGATTACGGATAAAACCGCGGATGATGACCACAACGGCACCTGCAATAAGGACATAATCGCCCCAAGGTTCAATTTTCGCAACGCTAAGCGCAGCACCTATGGCCAAGATAACAAGGCCGATGATTAAAATTATTGAGGATAATTTCATTTGTGATTGGTGATTTTAGGGTTCTTCTACTAAATAGATATCCTCGCCTTTTTCATGCATGAAATATTGTTCGCGCGCATAGCGCTCCAAACTATCTTTGATCATGAGCGTTTTCAATTCGCTCTCGGCTTTCTCAGTCTGCTCGCGATAGATATCGCGCTGCTGTTCCAACGAACGAATCTCTCTACCGCGTTTGACGAACTGCAGCATGCTCTGATCACTCACGAAAAGATAGATGATCAAAAAGACCACCAGTGTGATGACATATTTCGCCCATTTGCGAATTTTAATCTTATTCCAGAGTTCAGAAAAGTTCATTAGCGACTAAATATGGATAAAATCGGGTGCAAAGATACAAAAAATAATTGAAAATTGAAAATTTAAAATTGAAAATTTGCATAATTCGTTATTTTTTTGTACTTTTGTAGCCGATTTAATATTAATACATATGAAAATACGTATTTCTCTCTTCGCCATGCTCTTTATGGCGCTTCCGATGTTCGCTCAAGTGCACATCACCATAACGGACTCGACCTGGTCGACGAGTGAGTTATCGTCTTTGGTTGGTCAGACGGTTATTTTCGATGCTCCGATTGTGGTCAGTTCGAATGCGAACGGTAACTACACGGTAGGTCCTTGGCGTCGCTATCATCCAGAAAATCAGGGCGTGGCGGGTTCGGAAGAATATAGTACCACCGTTCGAATCAACAGCGCAACCACGTTCAGTCTGACGGGCATCAGCGGTTACCACCGTTGTGGTGAAAAGATCTATAACCTGAAGGCAAAAGTGAATAGTTCGAACAGTCTGAGTATGATAGATGGTACTTGGAAAGGTGATACCCGCTCGGACTTAGAGAGTCGTCTGCCGGAATTGGGAGACTATCGTATCCTGGTTTGCGCCTTTAACTTAGAGAATTACTTTGTAAAGAACTTAGGTCCCGAGTATATGGGTGCGAATAGTTATGAGGAGCACCAGCAGCAGCGCAAGAAGGTAAGTAAAGCGCTGAAGCGCATCAACGCAGATATCTACGGTCTGGTAGAGCTGGAGCAGGGAAACGATGCGATTGCGGAGATAACGAGTGACCTGAATAAGAACCTGCCGGGACGTAACTATAAGTATTTCAACGATGGTACGACGGGTTCAAGTCAAAAGGTTGATTTCGTCTATGACGCTAATGTGGTTGAACCGATCGGTACGCCGGCGGAGACGAACGTGGAGTTGTCATACCGCAAGAAGATGGTTTGTTTCCGCGAGAAAGCAACGGGTGAGAAGTTCATCTTCTCCATCAACCACTTCAAATCGATGAACACCGGAGGTGCGGACCGTCGTGAGAACGAAGCGAAAGCGGTGGTGAAGTTATACAACAGTTACCGCCAGAACGCCAATATCCGTGAGAACGACGTGCTGTTCATGGGTGATTTTAACTGCTATGCGATGACCGATCCGGTCTTTGTATTCCTAAACAACGGTATGATAGACCTGCATCGCGCATACCACGCGGATAGCAGTTACAGTTATATGTTCGGCGGTTTGGCCAATTACATCGACCATGCCATCAGTAACGAGACACTCTATCGCCAGATTACAGGTATGGCTGCGTATCACATCAACTCGGATGAGGACGATAAATACACCTACGATAAATCCAGCGATGAGACGATGTTTCGTTGTTCGGACCATGACCCGGTACTTGTGGGTCTCAAACCGGACAGCACCCTTTCGCAGAGTTTCGATCCGTATATCAGTAATGATATCATGGCAAGCGACAGCGTAGGTTTCTACTACGTCTATACCACCACAACGGAAGATCCTGTGATTTATTTCGACATCTACTCCATCAACGGTATCCGTATCTGTCCTCCGACGCGCATCGTCTACGAGGGAGATATCTTCGAGAGTCATACCAAGTATTATTCGCTGAATAATAACAATCCCAAACTGCCGGACGAGGTGAAGGCTTTCCTGCCCTTACCTTCCGGACTGTATATTCTGCATTTCTACTACAAAGGACAGATTGTTTCGCACAAGCTCATCGTCAGATGATGGATTTGTTCTCGGAGATAGAAGAACCGGAGCGCGAAGAGTTGAAAAACCTGCGCAAAGAATTAGAGGAGGCTAACTACAAGTACTACGTACTTAATATGCCTACTCTATCCGACCGCGAGTTCGACGAGAAGATGCATCGCCTGCAAGCACTGGAGGCGATGTTTCCGGATATGTTTGATCCGAAGAGTCCTACGCAGCATGTGGGGAGTGATTTAGAGAAACCCCACCCGACCTCCCCACAAGGGGAGGAGAAAGGGCGAAAGGCCTTCGAGACGGTTAAGCACAAGTATCCGATGTTGTCGCTTGCGAACAGTTACTCGCGCGAGGAGATTGAAGACTGGGTGCGTAAGTTGCCGCAAGGTGTGGAGATCGTTTGCGAACTGAAGTTCGACGGATTAAGCATCAGCCTTTGGTACGAAAACGGGCAACTCGTTCGCGCACTCACACGAGGCGACGGACAGCAGGGCGATGACGTCATTGATAATATCAAAACTATTCCCTCTATTCCACGACACGTCGTCGGGACGCCGTCGACCTTTGAGATGCGCGGAGAAGTGTTACTGCCATGGGAGCGTTTCGAAGCGCTCAATAAAGAACGTGAGGAACAGGAAGAACCCCTCTTCGCCAATCCGCGTAACGCCGCGTCCGGTACGCTCAAACTGCAAGATCCGCGTGAGGTAGCACGACGTGGACTCGACGCATACCTCTATTATATGTTAGGCGAGAATCTGCCCGGCAAGACGCATTTCGAACGGCTGCAGACCGCCAAACAATGGGGATTTCATATCTCTGATGCCATCAAGGTTTGCCACAATGTGGACGAGGTGATGGCGTACATCGCTTATTGGGACACGGAGCGCAAGAACCTGCCGGTGGCGACCGATGGTATCGTACTGAAAGTAAACGACCTTGCCCAGCAGGAGGAACTCGGTTTTACCGCCAAGACACCCCGTTGGGCTATCGCGTATAAGTTCCCCGCGGAGAAACAACTGACGCTGCTCAAAGAGATTACTTATCAGGTCGGCAGAACGGGAGTCGTAACGCCTGTGGCGAACCTTGAGCCCGTACAACTAAGCGGTACGATAGTGCAACGCGCGACGCTGCATAACGAAGATTTCATTAAATCGCTGGATATCCGCCCCGGTGACCGCGTATGGGTTGAGAAAGGCGGTGAGATTATACCGAAGATAGTAGGACGGGAAAACCCCACCCCGACCCTCCCCTCAAGGGAGGGAGATGGGTTCACTTTCCCCACTGTTTGTCCCGAGTGCGGGACTCCACTCGTGAGAGTGGACGGTGAAGCGGCTTGGCGATGCCCGAACGAAGCAGGATGTCCGCCGCAGATAAAAGGCAAGATCGAGCATTTCGTGAGCCGTAAAGCCATGAACATAGACGGTCTTGGTGAAGAGACCATTGATCTCTTCTACCAAAAAGGATTGTTGCATAACATCGCAGATATTTACGACCTCAAACTGGAGGATATCGCCGCACAGGAACGCCTTGGTGAAAAGTCCGCGCAGAATATATTAGCCGGCATCGAAGCCTCGAAAAACGTACCTTGGGCACGTGTGCTCTTTGCCCTCGGAATCCGCATGGTGGGAGAGACGACTGCCAAGAAAATCGCGCGTGTTTATAACAACATTGACAGCCTCCAATGGGCGACGGCGGAACAACTCTGCGCCATCGAAGATGTGGGTCCGCAGATCGCGGAAAATATCGTCAAGTACTTCGAGGACATGCGTAATCTCGAGATCTTGGAACGTCTCCGCCAAGCCGGGCTGCAAATGGAAGGAGAGAGCCTTCAGCCATCAGCCATCAGCCATCAGTTAGACGGTATGTCGATTGTGATAAGTGGCACCTTCAGCCAACACAGCCGCGACGAATACAAGGCGCTTATCGAAGCACACGGAGGAAAGAATGTCGGTTCGGTGAGCAAGAAGACCTCGTTTATTCTTGCCGGAGAGAATATGGGGCCCGAGAAACGGAAGAAAGCCGAAGATCTCGGAATTCGCCTCATGACAGAAGACGAATTCCTCGAATTGGTAAATAGTAACCTGTAATTGGTGATTTATGAAACTGAAACAACGTATATTTGAATATTTGCGGAGTAAGCAGGAAGCACGCAATCCACGTTTTCCGCATTTAGACCGTCCTCTGAAGATAATGATTATCTATGAGAGTGACGTGTTAGAGCGGAATGACAGTATCAAGACCATTCGTCAGGATTTGTTACGCAGACAGATGGATGTGACCATGTGGGGGTATGTTGAGAAGAAAGAGATCCAAACGCTCATTCTTCCTCAAAGTCGTATTCTGGGTGTGAATGATTACAATTTTCTGGGCAAGCCACGCGATTACGTGTTGACGGATTTAAAGGCAGAGCACTATGATTTGATGATTGATCTCACGACACGTCCTTTACTGCCTTTGCGCTATCTGGCGATGTACACGGATGCAGACTTCAAAGTGGGTATGAACCTCGGAGAAGGACTGCACGACATGTTGATTTCCCTACCCGATTTCACACCGGAACAAGGAGATGAGGCCGCTATCGAAACCTCGTGGTTATACCATCAAATAATGAGTTATTTAGTGACTATTAAGAGCAATGATTAAGGGATTAGGCACAGCGCTTATAACGCCGTTTGATGCCAATGGTAAGGTAGATTACGAAGCACTTGCACGGTTGTTAGACACACAACTGACGGGTTTTGTGGATTACCTCGTAGTACTCGGAACAACCGGTGAGGCAGCCACACTCACTACTGAAGAGAAAAAAGAGGTACGACAGTTCATCGTCCACTACGTCCACACCCATCCTGTCCCCTCCCTTGAGGGGAGGCCGGGAGGGGTTATCCCCCTTGTCCTCGGTGTTGGCGGGAACTGTACTGCAGTCGTCTGCGAGACGCTACGAACAATCGATCTCACGGGTTTTGAAGCGATTTTGAGTGTATGTCCGTACTACAACAAGCCGAATCAGGAAGGGTTATACCAACATTTCTGCAAAGTGGCGGAGGCAAGTCCTATTCCTGTTATATTATATAATGTACCCGGGCGCACAGGCGTGAACCTACTACCGGAGACCGTCATGCGGATTTATGAAGCGCACCCGGATAAGATCATCGGCATCAAAGAAGCCAGCGGCAATATCGAGCAGATTAAGCACCTAATCCAATTATCCAATACTCCCTCCCTTAAGGGGAGGGATGGGGAGGGGTTTCCTCCTCTTTTAGTCATCTCCGGCGATGACGGCATTGCGTGCGAAGTGATGGAAGCCGGAGGAGCGGGATTGATCAGTGTGGCAAGCAATGCTTTTCCTGAGGACTTCTGGCACATTGTGCATGACAAAGACCGTGCATTGCAGACGAAGTACGACGAAATGGTCAAACTGCTGTTTGCGGAAGGCAATCCGGTGGGAATTAAAGCGGTCCTGACACAGAAAGGAATTATTCAAAATTATCTAAGACTCCCGCTTGTGCCCGCAAGCGAGGAACTAAAAGAGAGGATTAAGGGGTTAGGGGTTAGAGGTTAAAAGTTAAAAGTTAACAGTTAAAAGTTAAAAGTTAAAAGTTAGAAGTTAGAGGTTAGAGGATAGAGGATTAAGGGGTATAACAAAAAGAGCTCGCATGATTGCGAGCTCATTTTTTTTGTAAGAACTATCCTAGGATTCCCTAGGTTAACCTAGGTCTACCTAGATTACTTCGCAGCTTTCTTTTTCGCCTGAT
>SAMEA3663084__coassemble_1032_pt1 | contig 9292 bp, 3 predicted proteins | sample SAMEA3663084__metabat2_low_PE_028 | metagenome-assembled genome bin SAMEA3663084 (sample SAMEA3663084) | pig gut metagenome | biome: pig gut; feature: pig-associated habitat; material: faeces | place: France | collected 2012 | reverse complement strand
CCCACATTCGGCTCGATGGTACAGAAAGGGAAATTGGCGCTCTGCGCCTTGGCGTTGCTAAGACAGTTAAAGAGGGTACTCTTGCCTACGTTCGGCAGACCCACTATTCCACATTGTAAACTCATGCTATTTTACGATTTATTCATTTACCATTTGTTCATTTGGGGTGCAAAGGTACAACAAAAATTGCACATACGCAAGTTTTTGAACATTTTTGCCGAATAAAATGTATTTTATCTGTTGTGTGGGGCTATGAGACGTTTATGCTTGCATAAAAACGTCTTACAGGCTCATACAACAGGAAAGCCTTTAGGCTTGGCAAAAAATGTCCGAACGCTTGCGTATGGTCTGCAGGACGCGACTGTACTTTCGAAGGGGTCCCCTCCGGGGGAGGAGGTCGAAGGTACAACAAAAATTGCACATACGCAAGTTTTGTGTTCAACTTTTGGGGGTCACCTCACCTGGCCGCACCCTCATAGAAACGAAAATAAACTGGGGACGCAGGGGCTCGCCTGCGGTGAAAATACAATGCAATTTAAAAAAGTGCGGCTCCGATTATATTGAGTTTAATCGGGAGCCGCACCATCGTGCTTGCCTTCGTGTATTAGAATCTTATTCCGAGTTCATGTTACCGTACTTGCCTTCCCATCGCGGTATAGGTCTTCCCATTGCGCTCTATGTAGAGCACGCCATCGTGTAGGTACTTACGGGCTTTCGAAGTATCGTCCGACACATTCTCTATCTCCATCGATTGATTAACATCAAAATAGTTGGTATAGAGATACACATCGGGGAATGCAGGATTCGTCAGCAAGCATATCACGTCGTCAAAGCATTTCAGAAAGGTAGTAACACCTTTCTCCAAGGTGTATTCATCGCCTTCTTCCAGCACCTCGCCTTCCCACTCATACGTATCGTAGTTGAAGGTAGGTTCACCCAAGTACCATGTGAAGACGGTTACGCTATCGCCCACAATCGCCTGACTGCTCAGGTCAATAATCTTTTCATCTTGCAGTGCTACATCCAACATCGCCTGCCCGCTGTAGTTATATACCGTATATTGTGGCAGAATGGGGGGCAACGTGCTGAAATCGAAATAGTTATTGGTAATGCTGAGTATTCGAAGTTCCTCCAATGAAGCCACATCCAACGCATGCAGCTTGTTGTAGCTGAGTCCCAACTGCTGCAAATGGGGGGTAGTAATTGTATCAACCTGAATAGTTGTCAGTTCGTTCACACTCAAGTCTAAAAACCACAAATTAGGATTTTTCAGCGTGACAGAGCTGATGCTGTTATTCGCTGCGCCGACCACGTTCAACGCCTCATTTCGGCTCAAGTCAAGGCTCGTCAGTTGGTTGTCCGAGAGTGCCAACGAATAGAGGTTCGGGAAATCGCTTATCGGGAAGGTGGTCAGCCCATTGCCTGACAAATTCAACTCGCGTAACAATGCTTTATTTTCTGGCATAGTAATGCTCTTGAGACCGGCATTGCGCAGACTAAGCGTATTGGATAATAGTCGGGAACCGTCAAACGAAGACAAGGTTGCTCCGCTCATACTGAACACGGTAATGGTATCCGTCACCTCGTAGGTATATACATTCACCGTAGCATCCTTGTAGGTTGTGGATTCAAACAACTTATACTCTTTCCCCAATAGATATTGTTTCACATTGCCGTTGCCTTCCCAATCAATATACATCGACATTCCTTCTTGGGCTCCTGCCAGCGAGAGCGAAACAGCATCGCCATCGTTCGCTGTTACGAAGGTTGCAATGACATTCGTCGGCATTCCTGCCACCTTCATCTTCGTGGTCTTCAGTACCTTATCACCTGCAAAGGCAGGGTAGGATGGATGCGTAATCTCGCAATAAACCGAGTCCAAATCCTCTTTCAAGAAACGAGTGAAACCATTGTTGAGCGTGTAGTCCGTACTTTCTACAAGGACAGTACTATCTTTCTTACGCCATGTCAATACGGTGTTCTCCCCATTCAGAGTAACCATCTGCGCACCTAAATCTGCGCACGGACCCATCGTGGCAATCTGTATGTCTTTCTGGGGTGCATACACATAGCCCGCTTCTGTCAGTTTGGCATTGTGGCGCGGCAGGTTAGCCAGCGTGAATTGATTGGCGGCAATATCCATATAGCGGATGTTGTCCTCCTCCGGCAAGATGATCTCTGTCAATTGATTATTCGATGCGCGCACGGTTTCAAGTGCCGTACAGTGTTGGAAATCAAGACGCTCCATGTTGTTGTAAGACACATCCAGCGTCAGCAGATTATCTGCATCCGAGAAGTCTATATCGCCCAATTTATTGTGTGCAGCATTGAAATGCAGCATCGCCAACAGCGGACTCAACTTGAAGTTAGATGCATTATTTCCCGTGTTATCGATTTGGTTGTAGCTGATATCCAGCGTATGCAGCAGGTTCTTGTTGAAGTAGTCGCTCTCGCCTTCAAGGTTCAGCGTGCTCAAATAATTGTGGCTCAAATTCAGCACCTCCAACTGACGGTTGTATGTCAAATCGATAGAATAAAGTTGGACGTTCGACAAAGTCAACTCCTTCAAACCATTCAATTGACTTAGGTTAATGGAGGAAACGTATAGATTCTTAATGCTCAGCGCAGAGATATTGGTACCATCAGGCACATATATTGCCACGGGACCGTCGCCTTTCGCCCCTCTCACATTGGCTCTCACGGGTGTAGTTTCAGAAGTAGCCTTGCACTCTTTTAGTTCCTGCGTACCCAGATCCACCCAGAACGTAATCGGATTCTCTGCACTGGCACCATACAGACCAACCGAGAAAGATATGAAACTCTCGTTGGCGGTGAAACTCATTACCTTCGTCGGCTTGCCGTAGTCCGATGCTGTCTTCACCATAAACGGCTCCGTAAACAGGTATGCTTTGGGGAAAGCATCGTTCATATACTCTATCACGACGCTGTCTTGATAGGCCTTCTTCAATACGAGAATGCCGGTTGTATCGTTGAAGGAGTAGTAAGATGTATCCAGCAATACAAACGAATCGGTCGTGTTCATCGGAATTGCATATACAACCACATCCGTCAAGAAACCACGGCGGAGCACGCGACTGCTGAGGTCTATCGTATCACCTTCCTTATACACAGGCTCCATCGGCAGTGCACGCTGCGAGTACTGATAGTCTTGCCATACGCCGGAGTCTCTGGGTAATGTAGCGAAGTCCATGCAGTTGTTCTGAATATGCACATAGTTGAGGAAATTCTGATTCGACAGGTCAATGTGCGTCAGGTAGTTATCGCTTGCATCCAGCGACACCAAGCCCGAGGTATCTGTCGGCTGAGGCAAGGTCAGAGAGGTCAACGCATTGCCCGAACAAATCAGTCGATACAGCCATTGGCTGTTCGACACATCCAGCGTCTTGAACTTGTATGCACCCTTGTTTACAAAGCCTGATACATGGGTGCAGTACAACTCCAGCAACTCCTTGTTTTGGCTCAAGTCCAGCTCCGTTACCTTGGTCTCGCTCACATTCAAGATACGCAGGTGCGGGTTCTTCGTTACGTCCACGCTCGCCACATCCGTCATCTCCAGCGTCAGTTGCATCAGGTTCGGGCACTTCGTCGGGTCAATCTTCGTCAGCGTGCGGGTGTAGTATGCGTCGAACGAGCGCAACTCCGGGTACTTCGTCATGTCGAAGTTCGGATCCAGATAGCCCACCATCGGTATCTCCAAAATAATCAACGAGTCTTTCTCACCTATCACCAGCGGAGTTGCCTCCGTAAATGGGTTATCCGATACATACAAAGCGCGAATCTTGGTATTCTTGCTAAGGTCTATATCCGTCAACTCGTTGTGGTTCAAGTTCAGAATATCAAGGTTTGTCAGTTTTGTGAAGTCTGCCGAAGTCAGGTAGCAACCTTCCGCATTGATGTATGTTATCGCCTCTGGTTTCTCACCATAAATCTTGATGGTGGCATTCTTGTCCACTGTGCAGTAGATGAGCGTTCCCATGGTGGTATCCAATGGAGTCGCCCTTAGTTCATACTCTTCCGTGCCAAACCCGCAGTCCACATCTATCCACATATCCTCCACTGCGCCTATCACCAGCGAGATTTGGTTGTTAGCACCTGCCAAATCGTAGATACTGGTCTTCAACGTGATGATTGGCTCCTCATCTGCCGTGGCGCGGGCGAAGAGCGTGCTTGTTGCTCCGAGGCACACCGCTAACGCCATCACCCGAAGCATAGAAAAAAGTTTGTTTGTTTTCATATTATCTAAATTTCTGAATTATCTGATTATTCCGAGTTCTCTGCCCCCTCAGAGCATGAGCCCTCTTAATTCTTAATTCATAATTCTTAATTAACAATAATCTTCCCGCTATACATCCCGTTTGCGCGCACCACGTAGGTGCCTGCTGCCCAGCCCGAGGCATCTATCTCTACCTCATCGCCCTGCGAAACAAAACGTGCCACTTCCTTGCCGGCAATATCATACACAGCCACTTCCATTGACCGAGCACCGCTGAGGAATACATTGAAATGCCGCAGGTCATCGCTCGTTAGAAGCAATCGGCTGTTGTCCGATGCCACACTCCCGATACCCATAGCATTCCTACGCAACACTTCCTTCAAGCCCGCCAGTGCGTCAAACTTGCCGTAACCCCACCGCGGATCATCGTTCACATCCGCATCGCGCAGCGAGGTCTTGCTGATGATATCCTTCACGTCCGCCAGCGTCAGCGTCGGGTCTGCTTCTAACCACAGCGCGATGCCTCCTGCCACAACAGGGCAAGCCATCGAGGTGCCCACACACTGCATCCAGTAGTACGTGTCCGATCCTGATTTTGTCGAGGCCTGCAAGTTTGCAGGATAAGCCGCGATTCCCGTGTAGTCCGCATAAGGTTTGCTCAACGCAGAGATAATCGTCGCCCCGGGAGCGCACACCTCTGGCAGACGTTTACCCGAAAGAGTGGTCCCATACGAGGTAAAACTGCTCACTTTCCCCACCGGTATCTCCTCGCCATAGGTATAGGATTTCCCGTCCAAAGAAGCAAAATCTGTCCGCGAGTTATACGATCCCACCACCAAAATGCCGTCGCCGCAGGCCATATCGCTTATCGTACCATCTCCCGAACCTGTCTGCCAGCCTGCCTGACCGTCATCGCTCAGCGTTGTGAACGAACCGTCACAGTAGCAGTCAATACGCTGCCCTGCCGCGCCATCCACCACAAAACCAAGCGTATAACTGCCGTCGTTCGTCGCAGCGTCTTCCACAAAATAATCCACTATCGCATAGTACCGCCCCGAGTACTCATCCACCAAGCCGCCTACGCCCACATATCCGTTAAACGCTTTCGTGAAGTTCGGATGCGTCAAATCGCCATCTTGTGCCATCCCTTCCGAAGCGTAGTAGATAGACCCATTCTCATTATCCGACGAGAAAACGGCTTGGAAAGTGATTTTTCCGCGGCTCTTGTTGTAAACCACCGCCTTGATGGTAAACGGAGTGCTGTCGTTGCTATATACATACACCTGCCCGGTGCGCAAGTTCTTGTATGTGTAAGCCACGCTACCATCATCATTATAAACGGGATAGGAAGAGTATATCGGCTGAATAAACGACTTTATCTCCGTCTGCCCCTCCGTCAGCGTGTCGCTCACCACTAACGGCAGATCGCCCTCGTTGCCTGCTGCCACGCAGATGATCACCTTATCTTGCTTCTCTGCCAGCACCATATACTCGCTGATCATGCTCGTTCCGTCATGCGGTCCAGTAGTACCACCCAGCGATAGGTTAATTACGGCTGGCATCTTCATCTGGTCGGCATAATCCAGCACGCTCTCCATGCCCAGGGCAATAAAGAAGTCCTGCAACGTACCACAACTGGCAACGATATCGCTCTCCGTTGCCATACCGTAATACGGGTTAGCACTCGTTGCTACCGTGGCTTTGCCGTCTGACAAACTCGCTACCTTTGAACTCCCCTTATAACCGCCTGCCATCGTGCCTAAGGTGTGAGTGCCGTGGAAAGTCGTTGGGTCATCCGTCGTGAACTGGCTGATGGTTGCGCGGTTGAACCATGCTCCGCTGATGCCGCTCTGACTGCTGTTATCTTGTATGTAATACGTCAGATACTCCACCCGCGAAGTCCCGTCCTCACGCTTGAACATCACATGATTAGGGTCTAACCCTGCATCCACAATACCCGTTACCACGCCTTTACCTGTATATGCCTGCGGCAAGTCCCTGCCGGAGTGTATCACATCCACACCCGTTACGGCGCGGGCAATATCATTCATCGGCTTCACAGCGCGCGGCAACTGCATCTGCCTAATCACGCGCGACTGTGCGGCTATCGTCTCCACCTCGTCTAAGGGCATCGAAACCAGCGCAATTGTCCCGCGTAGCCCCAACACCTGTAAGCCTTCTGCCTCTAACTGCTCACGCGTAGTCCCCTCTTTCACACGAACCATCGCACCCACCATCTCGGGTACGCAGGCGTCCACTGGGGATGCCCCGACCGTGTCGCGGGCGGTAAAATTCCCCTTTAAGGGGGATTTAAAGGGCAGTTGTTCAGAGTCCGCTATATGTTTGCCACGCATCTCACGCAGCGCCGCGCGGCTCTGTAAGTCCAGCTGAGCCTGACCCATTACTGCCACACTCATGCTCAAAGCCAATACAAAAAGTAATCCTTTTTTCATATTCATTTTGTTTTAATTCAAAACACAAAGAGGCTGTCTAACCAGACTTGCTAGACAGTCTCTTCTCATTCAGCACATTTTAATAACTTATTGTGCTATCGAGTTGCCCAGTACATCGAATATTTCCTCGCCGCGAATAATCAGCACACGCCCATCGCGCACAACCTTCGTAGCAGTCTCCAATGCACTTGTATTCCCAATAGCCGTCGAAGTATTATCCACTGCAAACTCAACAAGCAAGTCATCTTCCACCACTACCTCACAGTTTCCTTCTGCGTCTGCTGTTATAACCTCCGTGGGAGTCTCCGAAGAATTCTTGCTATCCCAAACATTCAGTTTGATACCGGCTGGCACACGCACATGCAAAGTTGCACCCTCAGGAAGCACTTGGATAGGAGCAGCAATTATCGTACTCCATCTGTCGCGAACTTCTGTAACTACCAATTCGTTTCGTAAAGATTGATACAATGCCGCATACTCCTCATTACTCATCAAATCTTCCGAAGGCATCATCTCTACCTTAAACCTATCCTCTGCATCGGTATTGCCACAGTACACAACAACCTCAGCACCATTCGCCATTGCATAATTGCTCATGTAGTCTGTCTTTGCATAGAGTACATTGTTGATATATACATTACTCTTCGTACCATTGAAGTAAAAACTAAACGTCTCTGACCCCGCAAACGGAATAGTTACATCCAAATCGTTTGACAAACCATAGATAGTTTCTCCTGCCAACTGAATGGAACCACCATCTGTTAATTGGTTGGTATTAAGCACTTTCACCTTGCATGAATTATCGCGAACAAATGTTTGCGTTGTGAGAGTCAATTCCATACCTTCAACCAACGTTACTGCCTTAGGATAACCATAATTGTTCGGGTCGCTACCTAACTTATCCATATAACTATTGCCCGCACCATCTACAAATGTCAGAATAGTCGATTTGTTGGCATTCTCTACATACAAATACGGATATTGAGCCAACACGATGGACACTTCATTAGCGCCTTCCGCCAACACTATTTCTTCGCAATAGTAGGTAGAGAAACTATATACATACGATGATTTCCAAACTTTCACATTGCTTGGCACATCCACATTAATTTTAATCTTGCTCTCTACATACTTCGTTGCATCTACAACTACAACAGTACCGCTCTCGCTTACCACTTGCCACTCATAATAGTTACCGGATACGTAGGGCTGACTACCATCTACCGTCAACGAGTTAAGTTTGAAATTCTCAGTATTGAAGAACAGTTTTACGGTCGCACCCAACGGAATAGTATGGCTTGCTGCGCGGAAATCATTATCCTTCACACCATTCACATACACACTATCCACCATACCTGCTTCATCCGTAAAGTTGAAAGGCACATCCATTGTAGGGAATGCCGTAGTAATCACTATCTTATTCGGCTTACCATCCACAGGAGTGATAGAGTAATATGTGCAAGACTTGTTGCCATTATAATCCTTTTGAGCAACACCATCCAAAGTGACTTCATAGATAGTACCCCTATTACCACGGACAACAAAAGGAATGTCACTCAAACGGTCGGCCTTCGGTGCATACGTAATCACCGTGTCTTTCCCGCTGGGCAGACTTATGACCCCACTATTATATCCAAACGACGCCTTAGTGGCATCATCCACATACACCGTGCAACTTGCAGTACGCTCAGCTGCAATCTCCCAAGCCTTAATTACCACGCTATCGCCAGCGTTAACTTGCGGCAAATAAAAGGACGATGAATAGACAGAAGAGGTTAATTTGCCCGCTACCAACGAATCTTTACCATTGATGGTAGCGTGATACCAACGGTATGCCTCCCAACCATATTCAGCGCTTGCAGGAGCAGCCGAAAAAGAAGGATAGTTGGTCGACTCATACGAAACAATCTGTAAACCTTCTTGTAACTTTGTCTGAGCGGCATCAGTAAAAGTAATAGGAGGATTGGTAATCGTCAAATGCTGCAAGCCCTCTACATACAATTTGAACGTAATAGGGTCAGCATTCACCGTGAAAGAAAAACTTGCGGCAACAAAAGCCAACAATAAAGAATACAATTTTTTCATAAGCGTTTGTAGTTTTGAGCACCTATAGTGCTTGTTTTAAAGTTTCAGGGTGCAAAGGTACTACATTTTTTTGAATTATGCAAGAAAAATCGTCCTTTGGGGCGATTTTCCTTGTTTAGTGCGGCTTCGCCGCGGTTGAGTGCTGCGGCGGTTTAGTGCGCCCTTGGCGCGCTTAGCTTTGATGCTGCGCATCGGGCAACAAGCAGGAGTTCCTCACCGACATCACCGGCAACCGACGATGGCTCCCCCTTCCAGGCGCAGAGCATCCTCAACCCCTTTTATATCACCCTCCCGTACGAGCAGATCTACGCGCAGGCGAAGTACCTCATCGAGAACGACTTCCAGTATTGGTTCGATCTCGATGACATCGACGAGATAGAGGCACATAACGATGACTTCCGTGCCCAAGAGAACGAGGAGCAGCTCCTCGCCGTCTATTTCGATATCCCCGCTGCCGGCTCCGGCCAGTTCATGACCACCGCCGAGATCTCCGACAAGCTCGTCTCCTGGGGCTCCATCA
>SAMEA3663084__coassemble_984_pt1 | contig 9508 bp, 9 predicted proteins | sample SAMEA3663084__metabat2_low_PE_028 | metagenome-assembled genome bin SAMEA3663084 (sample SAMEA3663084) | pig gut metagenome | biome: pig gut; feature: pig-associated habitat; material: faeces | place: France | collected 2012 | reverse complement strand
AAATAATATGGAATCCTCCTCCGACTTCATAGTACCAACCGATTTCTCGTCAGAATGGCATAACATAGCTCTTGTAAAAAGCCATTCGCGCACGCAAGTCTACACCGCTACGCGTTACGGGCGGCGGTTTGTGCTCAAGTCGCTCACGCCGGAAGCAGCGGCTCTGACGGACTACCGACTTCAGCAGGAACAAGAGTTTCAATTGGGCGTTCAACTCGTTCATCCGAATATAGCCGCCACCTATTCTTTGGAGGAGATAGATGGAGTGGGGCGGTGCATTGTGCAGGAATGGATCGACGGTGTGACACTTGGCGAGTGGCTTCAAACAAAGCCTTCCAAGACATCGCGCGAACGCGTCTTAAACCAAGTCTTGGATGCGCTCGAATACATCCATGGTCTCCAACTTGTTCACCATGATCTCAAGACCGATAATATCCTCATCACCCGAAATGGCGCGAACGCCAAACTCATCGACTTCGGGCTTTCGGCTGCAGATGCATCGGTCTCGCCTGTTCCTAATAACTCGCGCAAAGACATCGAATCCCTGCAAAAGCTCTTCCCGGACATCTGCCCGAAAGGGGCATTTGCCACTATCGCTGCCCTGCGCAAAACCATCAACCGCCGTAAACGTCTCGTCCGGCTGCTGCCCGTCTTCCTCTCCGCACTTCTCTTGGCCGCGGCTGTCACGCTTTTTTACCTCTCCTGGCATGAGCGGCATCTGGAGCAGCAGCGTTTTGAGACGATGATCGCGCAAGTCGATTCATATATAGCCGAAGAACGTGCGTACCTCTTGGAGATGATAAACAGCTGCGACACTATTGATTCAAATAATCCGATTGATGCGCAAGCCTATGTAGCTTACCTTGAAGCGTACAGCAACTATGTCCAATCCCGCTGGGCGGTGCGCGACTCGCTCATGAACCTGTATGAGGAGAACGATCCGCTGCGAGAGCAGTGCTGGCAATACTGGGTGCGCCAAGAAGCCCAAATGAGCACCGAACTGATGGACATTCTATCCTCCAAACTTCAATAATTTTGTTTAATCAGTTAAATTTGTGGAGTTTTTGCCTCACAATATTTGCATATATCAAACTTTTGTTGTACCTTTGCAGTCGCAAAGGTTTTGATATATGGCACAGGAAGAAGTAATCCGATTATTCGACTCCGCACAGATTCGCGTAGTGTGGGATAGCGACACAGAGAAGTACTATTTCTCTGTAGTGGATGTTATCCAAGTATTGACGGATAGCGCTGATTATCAAACAGCTCGCAAGTATTGGAAAGTCTTAAAAGGGAGACTTTTGCAAGAAGGAAATGAAACGGTAACAAATTGTTACCAGTTGAAATTGACCGCTGCAGATGGTAAGAAACGTCTTACCGATATTACTAAGTTTATAATGGGGAAATTTGTGGTTTGACGGGGTAGGAACAGTACAGAAACGTATCGTAATTATATGATAAAGAACCAAATATGAACTAAAGAAGAACTAAATATGAACTAAATAAGAACTAAAGAATTATGTAAAATAAGTCTTAGGTTTAGAGGTAAGAGATTAGAGTTTAGATGTAAAAAATTAAAAAACACAGATAGAATATGGCAAGAGCAGAATTGAGTCCAGGCATAGAGAGTTTGCGCGGAAAACTGTCCGGCTGGTCCGGCATGCAGGCACGATTTAAGCAATGGAAGGATGATTCGGGGCATGTGATCAAAGTAGGGCCTCAGGAGGTGTTTAAACGGCGTAGCCGGGATTATAAACATAGCCCAAGAACTGCGGCGGAGGCCGCTCAGGCAGCGATTTGGCGGGATGCCTGCCGTGAGGCAAGCACGATCATCAAAGACAAGAATCATCCGAGATACGCGGAACTAAGGGAGCGGTGGAATGCGCAGTTTAATGGAGGCGGCGACGCTTTCTTAAATGAAGGGCGCGAGGAGAAGGTCGTTTACGGGATGTTTCCGGTTTTTGTAAGGATGGTAATACTCAAAGAGAAAAAAGCCCGGAACGGAGAATAAGTGGCGAGGTTCGCGCAAAGATGCGCGAAAAATGCACAGAGGAAACAGGATCGGCATATAATGCCGGGGAATGAACATACGACGCAAAAAACAAATGCACAGAGGAAACAGGATCGGCATATAATGCCGGGGAATGAACATACGACGCAAAAAACAAATGCACAGAGGAGACAGGATCGGCATATAATGCCGGGGAATGAACATACGATGCAAAAAACAAATGCACAGAGAAGAAAAAACCGGCATAAATGCCGGGGAATAAACATACGACGGAAAAAACATAACAAGTAAACAAAACGTCGTAGAATACCAAGGCTAAGACACGTAACCGATATAAAATACCGTGACAATAATCAAAGTCAAAATCTGCCAAAATGTCATACATAGATATTTGGTATAATTATTGTATATATATATATAGTATATAGAATCCGAATATGGTCTTTTTAAACCTAATCACGATTATGTAAAATAGCATATTTGCAAAACAACCCTAACTACGAAAAGAACGCAAATTACGTAAACAACGTTTACAAAATGGAAGATAATTATCAAACAGAAAACAAGCTTTACAAAGTACTCCCCATTAAGAATACTGTCATTTTCCCGGGAGTACTCTTACCTATTGCTGTTTCAAAGAAAAGCAGTCTGAAGCTCATCAAAGAAGCTGAAAAAACAGATGAGCCGATAATTCTGCTGACCCAGAAAGACAACAAGGCCAAAGAACCCACGGAGAAAGACCTGTACCCTCTGGGCACTTTGGCGCATGTGGTACAAGTAATTCCTGTTCCGGAAATGGGAAAAGATACGATGATGACCATCTTCGAGGGTCTTCATCGTGTACAGGCCATGGATTTCACAACTGCCGAGAATGGCGGATTAATGGCCAGTGCCGTTGAAATGGACGAAAATATGCCGCGGAAGGACGATAAACAGTTCAGCGAGACCATCGAAACCATTCGTGAGACGGTACAGAAGATATTGCCGAAACGAGAAGACTCCCCTGCCGGATTGCAGTCTGCGCTTCAATCCTCTTTGAAAAATCTTACTTCCTCGCCTTCTTTCTTGAATTATGTGTGCTCCATCTATATTATGCCGACGGAGACCAAGCAAGGATTGCTGGCTATTCACGACTTAAATGAACGTGCTAATGCCCTGCTCCGTATTCTCGAGAAAGACCTGGAGGAACTGAATATCAAGGAAGATATTCGTCGTCGTACCGTCGAGAAGATGGATAAACAGCAGCGTGAATACTTCCTGCAACAAGAGTTGGAGACCATCAAAAAAGACCTGGGTGACACCGATTCATCGGCACAAAAAGTCAGTGAACTGCGTGAGCGAGCCAAAGAGATGAAATGGTCTGCAGAGGTGGCTGAACGCTTTGAGAAAGAGTTAACCCGCCTCGAACACATGCATGTGCATGCTCCGGACTACTCCACTCAACTCGACTATCTGGAGTTCATGTTGGACCTCCCTTGGGGTGTTTATTCCGAAGATAATTACGACATGGCGCACGCGCAAGAAGTGCTGAACCGCGATCACTTCGGATTGGATAAAGTGAAGGAAAGAATTGTCGAATACCTGGCGGTACAACGTCAGTTGGCGCTTCGCAGCAAAAAAGAGAAGGAAAATCATCCGGTGAAATCGCCTATTTTATGCTTATACGGCCCTCCGGGAGTCGGCAAAACGAGTCTTGGAAAGAGTGTGGCGGAGGCCCTCGGAAGGAAGTATGCGCGTATCTCTTTAGGCGGATTGCACGACGAGGCGGAGGTGCGTGGTCACCGCCGCACATACATTGGCGCGCTGCCCGGACGTATCGTAGATAGTATTAAGAAATGCGGCACAAGTAATCCTGTTTTTGTGCTCGATGAAATCGACAAGATCGGCGCCGACTACAAAGGTGATCCGACCGCAGCACTGCTCGAGGTGCTCGATCCGGAACAGAATAATGCCTTCCATGACAACTATCTGGATGTGGATTACGATCTGAGCAAAGTGCTTTTCATCGCTACCGCCAATAGTCTGGAGACCGTTCCCAGACCCCTACTCGACCGAATGGAGTTGATCGAGATGACCGGATATCTGCAGGAAGAGAAAGAAGAGATCGCCAAACGCCATCTGATTCCGAAGGAACTGGCCAACCATGGTCTGAAAGCAAGCCAGCTGAAGTTCAAGAAGGAGATTTTGGCGCATATCATCGATGATTATACCCGTGAGTCCGGTGTGCGCAGCCTCGAACGTCAGATTGCGACGATCTGTCGGAAGATAGATACCAAACTGGCTTTAGGAGAAGAATATAACGTTTCTATTACCCTTGATGACCTGCGTACCTACCTCGGGCAAGCCCGTTATAGCCGCGATAGCTGGGAGACAAACAAATACGTCGGTGTGGTAACAGGCCTGGCGTGGACACAAGTCGGAGGCGAGATCCTCTTCATCGAGACGAGTCTGAGCCAGAGCAAAGCTCCGACACTTACCCTCACGGGTAACTTAGGCGATGTGATGAAAGAATCCGCCACTTTGGCTCTCGGCTATGTCAAGGCCCATGCTAAAGAACTCGGCATCAAACCCGATGTATTCGAGAAAACAGCCGTACATATCCATGTGCCCGAAGGAGCGATTCCGAAGGACGGACCTTCTGCCGGCATCACGATGACTACGGCTTTAGTAAGTGCCTTCACCAAACGCCTCGTTAAACCCCGCATCGCCATGACCGGAGAGATGACTTTACGAGGTAAGGTATTACCTATTGGCGGCGTAAAAGAAAAACTGCTCGCGGCGAAACGAGCAGGTATCACGGATATCATCCTCTGCGAGGACAACAGAAAAGATGTCGCTGAGATCAACGACATCTACCTAAATGGGCTGAAACTGCACTTCGTGCACGATATCAGCGAGGTGATCGAAAAAGCGCTTCAGGCCTAACCCCAGCCCTTCCCTAAAGGGAAGGGAGTTTTCCATAGAACTCTTCAAAGGTATTATCGGTATAATAGACCACAATTCGGCTGATTTGCTTAGGAGGAGCTGCAACTACTTGCGGCTCTTCTTTTTGTGCCGTACGCACTGTTTTTTCCTTCGGATCCGGTGGTAATATATCAAATAAACCGGCATCTTTACCGGGTACAGAACGCCACATATCACCTCTTCCGGCAATTAACCACTCCGGATTCAAGGTAGGATAGCGCTCCATAATGCGTTTCATCACTTCTAAACTGGGATTATTACGTCCCGCCATCATATTACTGATAGTACCGGGTTGCACACGAATCTCTGCAGCAAACTGCCTTGCTGTTAGTCCTAAGGCATCTTTTACCTTCTCTATACGTTCTCTCTCATTCATAGCCTGAAAAATTTGCTGCAAAATTACAAAAAAAATGTGAAATACACAAATGTTTGCACAATTATTTTTAAAAATATTTTCACATTTGTGAATACATGAAATTTACAATTGTGAAATTTATTTATCAGCAACAAACCGTGGAACATTTTTACAAAGTCATCTCCCTCATCCCTATCTATGTTCAGTAAACTATTCCAATAGTTATACTTATTTTACTTTGCGTAGTGCGCATATATACCTTATAATAAGCAAGTTATAGTAATTATTAAACGTATTTTTAACTTCTTTATGCCTCTATTTCTTCATATACCGTGATGTCTTCATAGTAATACTTTAATTAAATACGTAAAATACTCATATATAGATAGTTATATTATTGCAAATTGTGTAATTTGCTTGATTTTGAAGGCATATACGATTATTAAGATTTGTGCATTTCTGCAAAACGAATTCTACTCTACTCTCTTGGACTCTTAAATCAAAAGTTCGAGGCCTGGAGATTCTTTTGTGCAGTTTGTGAACGTTTGGTTTGTGAGCAAATAATATCTAATTCGTGTTCACACTTATTCTGCTAATATTTTTGATTTTTTGCTTGCATAATTCACAAAAATATACTACCTTTGCACTCGATTTGAGATGAACAATTCAGTAACTATTGCCATTAAACTCGGAGCGTCGTTCCGATGAAACGGAAAGAACGGCCTCCGCCTGGAAAGGAAAACCTAATTATGAAAATGAATTTTTACACTATCAAACAACAAACGCAGGATTTTCTCATGCATTTGTTTGTGGAGGCTCTCCCTGATGCTACTCCATCCGATTCGTATTATTACACCTGTTCCCGATGTGGGACCTTCAGGAAGCGTCATTAATTCGAATTATTTCTCAGTATTTGCTGTAAAGGCTTGCATATTTCCTAAAAATATTGTACCTTTGCAGCAAATTTTTTATTATACGATGCTACTCTATCCGAATTGCAAGGTAAATATGGGTTTGCGAGTTGTACGTAAACGACCGGACGGATACCACGATCTGGAGACAATATTTGTGCCTGTTTATGGTTTACATGATGAACTCGAGGTCGTTCCTGCTCCCTCATTTGCCTTTACACAAGAAGGAATAACGGTGGATTGTGCTCCGGAAGACAATCTTATTATCAAGTGTTACCGTCATTTAGCCGCTAAATACCCGCAGATAGGTCCTGTTTCTATCCGTTTTAAGAAGAATATACCCTTTGGCGCAGGATTAGGCGGAGGAAGTAGCGACGCAGCGCACATGGCCATTGCTCTAAATGAGTTGTTTGGCTTAAGATTAAATAAGGCACAGTTAGCTGCAGAAGTGGCATCCTTAGGAGCTGATTGCCCGTTTTTTATCTATAACACTCCCTGTTTTGCCGAAGGCATCGGAGATATCCTCACTCCGATCGACTTGGATTTGAAAGGCGTACGTATCGTGATGATCAAGCCGGACGAGGGAGTATCTACCCGCGAAGCTTATTCGGGCATCACCAAACATCCGGAAGTAGCCGGTCAAATCAAGTCTGTGCTCTGTCAGGCGAAGCCGGTCTGTACTCTGTTAGGCGAAGCCGGTCTTTTCATCAACGATTTCGAAGCAACGGTTTTCCCTCATCATCCTATTATTGCTTACATAAAAAAGCGTCTGCTGGACGCAGACGCTTTCTATGCTTCTATGAGCGGAAGTGGCTCAACTGTTTTCGGGCTTTTTAAGAATGATCCGAAAGGTGGTACCGATGCCCACTTGGCTGCTCTTAAGAAGGAGTTTGCCTCCATGGTATTGCTCGATGATACGTTTGGCGAGTGGAAGGCCTAAACCCCATCCTCTTTCCTTGGAAGTGAAACCCGGCTCGAAGATGCGACGCTGGGTTTTGTTGTCAATTCCCTTGCCTGTATCCGAAACATCGATCATCACATCGTGCTCGTTCTCATGAAGCTGGATGGTAATTGCGCCCTCTCCGGAGATAGCATCTACCGCATTCTTGAGCAGATTTTCAACCACCCATTGAAGAAGCGGAGCATTCAGCATCACCGTACGATTGACCTCATTCAGACAACTATCATCAATCGTAATCCTATTAGATATACGCGCGCGCATGTAGGTCACAGCGTTCTGTAAAACAGGAATCAAGTTCTCCGCCTGCAAAGTAGGTTCTGAACCTATCTTCTGGAAGCGATCAGCAATCATCTGCAAACGGTCTATATCCCGCTTCATCTGCGGCACATATTCATCCTTCGGATATTTCTCTGCCAATATCTGTTGCCAAGCGTTGAGGGAAGAGATAGGAGTGCCAAGTTGATGAGCCGTCTCTTTACTCAACCCCACCCATAAGCGATTCTCTTCACTTTGTTGACCTGTCAGCATCGTGATGACAGCAATGGCAATAAAGATAAAGATCAGCGCAAACTGCGCATAAGGAACATACCGTAGGCGGGTAAGAAGGTTACTGTCATCCCAGTAGATATACTGCGTCGTGGCATTGTCAATCTTTAGCTCTATCGGTCCTTGATGGCCGTGTTTACCGGCAGAAGAGACATTACGACTGGAGAGAACATTTCCTTCTTTATCACAAATATACACAGGAATAGTTGTGTTCTTCTCTATGATAGACATGAAGAAATCGATGTCCGCATCCTCATCTGCAAGGATGAGTTGTTGGGTAGCTTCTGCCCAAATCGCCATGTTCTTCTGCTCTTCTTCCTGTAGCGAACGAGCCAGATTATTGGTAAATAGTACGGAAATAGCCACGATTAACATGGCTATTACCAATACGATTGTTGCAATACGTCTGTTAGACATATATTATCCGAGCATTGTGAGCAACACACCTGCTGCGACAGCAGAACCGATCACACCGGCTACATTCGGGCCCATAGCATGCATGAGAAGGAAGTTCGACGGGTTCTCTTCCTGACCAACGGTCTGCGATACACGTGCAGCCATCGGCACAGCCGATACTCCGGCAGAACCAATCAGCGGGTTGATCTTCTCCTTGAGGAAGAGGTTCATGAACTTAGCTAACAGTACACCTCCTGCGCTACCCAAACCGAAGGCCACAATTCCCATCGCGAGAATCATCAATGTCTGCCAGTTCAGGAAGCTGGCGCCGGTTGCCGTAGCACCCACGGAAAGACCAAGGAAGATGACCACAATGTTCATCAGTTCGTTCTGAGCGGTCTTGCTAAGACGATCCACTACTCCACACTCTTTCATCAAGTTTCCGAGCATCAGACAGCCGATCAGCGGAGCGGCATCAGGCAGGATGAGGGCTACGATAGCCGTGATGATGATCGGGAAGACGATCTTCTCGGTCTTGCTAACAGGACGTAACTGACCCATCTTGATAGCCCGCTCTTTCTTAGTTGTCAGCGCACGCATAATAGGCGGTTGAATAACTGGTACCAATGCCATGTAACTATAAGCAGCAATAGCGATAGGGCCCAGTAGTTCGGGAGCTAATTTGGATGTCAGGAAGATAGACGTAGGGCCATCAGCGCCACCGATGATACCGATTGAACCGGCCTGCTCGGGGGTGAATCCCATGGCATAGGCGCAGAGGAAAGTAACAAAGATACCTATCTGCGCTGCAGCACCCAAAATGAGCGATTTAGGATTCGCAATAAGAGGACCGAAGTCTGTCATCGCACCTACACCGATGAAGATAAGGCAAGGATATACACCGGCCTTCACACCAATATAAAGTACGTCGAGTAGACCGCCTTCTTTGAGAATGGCTCCGTAAGAATGGTAGGCAGGACTATTGGGGTCCAAGAATGCGGACCATAACTCGCTATGGAACATTCCTGCTCCCGGTAAGTTGGTGAGCAACATACCAAAAGCGATAGGAAGCAGCAAGAGCGGCTCGTATTTTTTGTGGATAGCAAGGTAGAGCAAGAAGAAACTAACAAACAGCATCACCAGTTGTTGCCAACCTCCGGTGGTAAAGTTGTTAATCATCTGCATGAAACCCATGCCGGAAAAAAATTCTATGATGTTCATGGAATTTTTTATTTTTGATTTTTGATTTCAATTTTATGATTTATCCCAGCACGATCAGCAGGTCATCCTGCATCACGTTCTGACCCGGAGTAACAGCGATTTGCTTAACTGTACCATCGGCCTCTGCCATAATTGCGTTCTCC
>SAMEA3663084__coassemble_895_pt1 | contig 10058 bp, 6 predicted proteins | sample SAMEA3663084__metabat2_low_PE_028 | metagenome-assembled genome bin SAMEA3663084 (sample SAMEA3663084) | pig gut metagenome | biome: pig gut; feature: pig-associated habitat; material: faeces | place: France | collected 2012 | reverse complement strand
GTAGAACCGCCGGTACTACGCGTGGATGCGCTGCTTGCCGAACTGCGGGTTGCGGTCGTTTGGCTGCGCTCCGAAGCCGATGCGCGAGAAGCGGATGCGCGAGAAGCGGATGCGCCCTCTGAACGGCTGGTACCGCCTGTACGAACGGATGCGCCTTGCGAACGGCTGACTGCAGTGTTCGAACTGCCATAGGTGCGACCACCGGTAGCGGACTCACGAACCGAACTTGCGCCTTCGCGTCCTGCTACTGCTTGACGTGAACTACCGCCGGCTTTCTGCGAACGAACACTGTTACCACGGATCTCACGTGCGTTTACCAGACCTGCGTTGCGGCGCTCGAACGAACGCTCCGGGTTGGCTGTAGCATAGTCTCTGCGACTTACACCGCCGCGCAGCTCATGATAGCCGTAATAAACGTGATGTCCCGGACGGAAAGAGCACCAGTGGTGGTGGTGATGCCATGCATAGCAGTGATGCCAGTACCAATCGTGTGCCCAACAGCTATGAGCGTACCACCAACCCGGCCAGTAGCCCCAATACCAAGGACTATGCCAAGCGTACCAGGCATCGCTCCAGAACCAATCGTAGATAACAGGACGGTAAACATATACTGGCTCGATGATATAGTTGGTACCATATACGTACTCATCGCCAATTACCTGAACGGAAACAACATCCGACTCATCCTTCTCTACATAGATCGAGGCAACATCTTGATATATATCCTTTGCGAGGATTGCCTGCAGCACGATCAGACGCTTGTTGCCTTCACCCGTTTCTACGACGCGCAAGTAATCTACTTCACCGTCTCCGTTGAGATCGAGATTACAGAAAGCGCTGTCTGGGTTGTTGAGCATCGTCTCGAACTCTTCCAGGTTCTTAGCCTCTGCAAATAGCTTCGCTACAACTTTCAGATCGAGACCCTCAGAGATGTCAGAACTGTTGGCAGAAACCGTGATCGTTTCGTCTGCCCATAGCGCTGCACTCATCAGCATCAGCGCCATCAGAAGTGTAGTTAATTTTTTCATTGTTGTAATGTTTTAAAGGGTTAGTGTACCTAAATTTCCAGATTTCTATATTTATAGATTTCCAGTTACCTTATTTTGCTCAAATACCGTGCCAAACACTATACCAGTTTCAAATCGTGGTGCATTTTTTCCTTTTTTGTTTGCATATAGCGTCTGTTCCATTTATTAGGCGCTATCTCCAAAGGTACATTCTCCACGATCTCGATGCCGTAACTCTCCAAGCCTACGCGCTTGACGGGATTATTGGTTAATAAACGAAGCTTGTGAGCGTTCATTTGATTCAAAATCTGCGCGCCGATGCCGTAGTTGCGTTCATCGGGGCGGAAACCCAGGTGTACATTCGCTTCCACCGTATCTTCTCCCTGCTCTTGCAACTTATACGCGCGTATCTTATTCATAAGGCCTATCCCTCGTCCCTCTTGATTCATATAGACGATGATCCCCTTTCCTTCGGCCTGGATGAGTTGCATGGCTTTGGTGAGTTGTTCGCCGCACTCGCATCGCAGGGAGCCGAATATATCGCCCGTCATACAACTGGAGTGTACACGGCATAAGACCGGTTCGTCGTCCGTCCACTCCCCTTTGGTGAGCACTACGTGCTCGAGACCCGTCGTCAGGTCACGGAAAGGCGTTAACATAAACTCACCATGTTGCGTAGGAAGGAAAACCGTCTCTCCGCGCTCCACGAGCGAGCTTTCACTAATCACCTCTTCTCTTTCCCCATTTACCTTTAATCGTTCACCTTGATTTAACCGGAACTCAATTAAATCTTTGATGGTGATGATCTTGAGGTCGAATTCGCGTGCTACTTCTTGCAGTTGGGGCATGCGTGCCATGGTGCCGTCGGCATTCATTATCTCGATGAGGGCAGCTGCCGGATAGAGTCCGGCTAAGCGCGCCAAGTCCACACCGGCTTCGGTATGTCCGGCACGCTGCAGCACACCTCCTGCCTTGGCATAAAGCGGGTTGATATGTCCCGGTCGACCGAACGTCTCGGGTTTGGATGCCGAATCCGCCAGTGCCAGAATTGTAGCCGCTCTGTCGGCCGCAGAGACACCGGTGGTACAGCCTTCAAGTTTATCTACCGTCACCGTGAACGGCGTACCTAACATCGAGGTGTTGTTAGCTACCTGATGCATGAGGTCCAATTCCGCACAACGCTGTTCTGTAATAGGGCAACAAAGGACACCCCGGCCGTGCTGCAGCATGAAATTCACCTTCTCAGGGGTGATTTTCTCTGCCGCAATGATGAAATCACCTTCGTTCTCGCGATCTTCATCATCTACCACAATGACGAACTTTCCTTCACGGAAGTCCTCTAATGCTTCTTGTATAGTGTTTATCTTCATATTCAATTCTTTTGTCGTTTCGCTTGGTGAAACCATTTTGACTCTTGCACCTTGTTCACCATCTTCTTCCACGCGATCACCCATGCGTCGGGGTTAAAGAGCGGCGAGTCGGTCGCGGCTTTGTAGGTAAGGAAGATACCTGTAGGCAGCAGTACAAAGGAACTGAGCCACATCCCCGCCCAACAGGGCCACAAAGCCTCACGCGCCATCTTATATCCCGTGTTATCAATGATATAATAGATGATAAACAGGATGACCGAGATCACTACCGGTGCGCCTAATCCACCCTTCCGTATGATGGCTCCAAGCGGAGCACCAATGAAGAAAAAGATGAGGCACGCAAAGGCCAGCGTGAACTTACGGTAGAGCTCTATCTCATGCTTGCGTACATAGCGCTCGGTGTCCTCTAACAAGATGGCATTGTACTCAATCTGGTCCCTGTAATTACGTGCTTTCTCCTGCGCTATAGAATATACTTGTTTCTTTCTCGTCAGCGAGAGGTGCGCCCACAGGGAGTCTAAATTATAGCGCTCCACATCCTCCGAAGAGAGAGCAGTAGGAAGGATAACATCCGTTCGCGAACCTTCGCGACCAAAATAACGATCTTTGATCAGTTTGTCACTTTGTTCTTTAGAACGCGCATCGGACACATGTTCGACCGAGTCGATGGAGTGCAACAATTGCGAAACATTCTTGCTCACATGCTGGTCGTCAAGGATGGATTCGTCATAGCGATTAAAATCGGTATTGAAATCGATGATGAGTCGTTTATGACTGAACGTCTCGCGCCGATACGGTATATTTTGGGTGGTACGGGTGGCACGTTGTTGCTTCTGATTGAGGTTCTCAAAGGATTCGCCGTTGATAAGATCCAGCACCAGAAAACGTTTATCCGTACTGGCCCTCAAACGACCGGTATCCGCCACCATCACTTTGGCATCCTCAAAACCAGAAGAATAGTCATAGATCATCAAGTTCAGCAGGTCTCCGTCTCTCGTCTTATTGCGCACGTAGATATTATATCCGTGTATCTCATCATAGAACTCCCCCACCGGTATCTGCAGTTCCGGACTCTTCTGGCGCAGGGAGAAGATGAGTGCCCATAGTTTGGCTTGCGACTTAGGCAGCACGTTATTGCTGAAATAGAACGCCCCGACGCTGAGGATGGCAACTGCAATGGCCAAAGGACGTAAGATACGGAACAGGGATATTCCCGCGGCTTTCATCGCCGTCAGTTCGCTTTTCTCCGCCAAGTTACCAAAGGCTATCAGAGAACTGAGCAAGATTGCCAAGGGTAGCGCCAGAGGTATTACAGAAGCCGTAGCATAGATGAAAAACTCTGAGAGGACGCCGAGACTGATGCCTTTACCTACAAGGTCATTCACATGCATCCACATAAACTGCATGAGCAGAATGAAGATTGCAATGAAGAAAGTAGCCAAGAAGAGCCACAGAAAATTCCGCAGCAAATAGACATCTATTTTCTTAACTACTCTCATCTATGTCGGGTACACCTTAACCTTTCAGATTCTCGCTGACGAAGATCAACGGAAGCAGGTCTGCTGCGGAGTCCAAGACAAATATCTCATCCTCGCCGTACAACAGCACTTCCATCTTCCCACCATAGCGGTGCTCGGTCTCCAGCATCACTTGACGGCATGCGCCGCAAGGAGAACCGGGTTCCTTGGTGAAATGACCATCCGTATAGCACGCAATAGCCAAACGTACAACAGGTTGATCCGGATACTGAGCGCCGGCTGCAAAAAGAGCAGTACGCTCTGCGCACAGACCACTCGGATAAGCTGCGTTCTCTTGGTTCGCCCCACGTATCACTACGCCGTTCGCTAACTTCGCTGCCGCTCCTACATGGAAATGGCTGTACGGGCAATAGCTATGCCGGATTTGCTCCTTGGCGATAGCTACCACTTCGCGCTGTTCTTCAGACAACTCGTCCCACTGATAGGACTTCATCTTGGTTTTCAATTGGTACTCTTTCATATTGATCGGGTTAAATAAATTTATATCGTGTCAATAAAATATTTCTGCTTTCGATTAAACATCGCGATGCCGATAAACAGCAATATAGCTATACATGCCGCGCTGAAGCCCAGGGACGACCAGGAGAACTGTCCGGCACCGAAAGCACCGTATTTAAAGGTCTCAATGATAGCCGTCATCGGGTTAAAAAGCATTATTTTATGCAGGGTCGGATTCGTGACGTACGAAAGCGGATAGACGATAGGCGTAGCATACATCCACAGGGATACAAAGACGCCGAAGAAATTGGTCAAGTCGCGGTATTTGGTAGTGAGCGATGAAACAATAAGTCCGAGGCCTAAGGCCATACATTGCATCATCAGGATTAGCACCGGGAAGAGCAGCAGGTAGATATTCGGATGCAGGTCCACGCCGCGAATGACGAAATAAAGGTATACGAAGACGAAGGTACTTAACTGAAGCGAGAAGCGGAAAAGTTTGGAGATCACCTTCGATACCGGTGTCACCAAACGCGGGAAATAGACTTTTCCAAACAGACTAGCGTTCGTCTGGAACGTAGCCGCCGTATCCGTGAGACAGGTCGAGAAATACTCCCAAAGACAGATACCGCTCAGGTAGAACACCGGCTGCGGTATGTCATCCGTAGGGATACCGGCAATACGGCCGAAGACGACGATATACATAAACATCGTAAAGAGCGGCGAGATAAAATACCATCCCATACCAAAGATCGTCTGTTTGTATTGCACCGTGATATCGCGCTTAACAAACAGCCAAATCAGGTACTTCTTCTGCCAAAGTTCCTTCAAGCCCAAGCCCTTCGCAAATGTCGTCGGGCTGATCTCCGTGGTCCAATATGTATTATTATTGGTCATTGGTGATTGGTAATTGGTAATTGGTCATTGGTAATTGGTGATTGGTAATTGGTCATTGGTAATTGGTGATTGGTAATTGGTCATTGGTGATTTTATACGGTGTCCATAAATGATTTTTGTACTTTATTGAAGAGCATCAGGCCGATGATTAACAATATCAGCGTGAACAGCGCGCTATAGCCTAACCAAAGCCAGCTGAACTGACCCTGTCCCAACAACGAGTATTTAATTGCCTCCATCACGGGGGTGACGGGATTGAGACTCATCGCAAGGTTCAGTTTCTCGTTTGACACCATGCTCAACGGATAGATGACAGGCGTGATATACACCCACAGCGAAATGATTTTCGCCAACATAATTTGCAAGTCGCGATACTTCGTCGTCATTGAAGAGAAAATCATTCCGAAGCCTACAGCCATGAATGCAAGCATGGCTACGAAAAGCGGGAAAAGCACGATCTGCCAATGAATAACGAGTTCCGTTCCTGTGGCTACATAATAGATGTATAGCACCGCGAAGATCGCCAACTGAATAGCGAACGACAAGAGGTTAGTCGTCACCGCCACCAGCGGCATGATAATACGCGGGAAATAAACCTTACCGAATATATCCGCATTGGAGACGAACGAATTGGATGTAGCGCTGACACAGCTGGCGAAATACCCCCACACGGCGATACCCAAGAGATAGAACAACATCGGCGGCACACCATCCGTAGGGATATTCGCAATACCTCCAAACACCGTTACATAGACAATAACGGACAGCACCGGGGTGATTATAAACCACAGCGGACCAAGGATGGTCTGTTTGTACGCCGTACGGAAATTACGCGCCACAAACAGCAGGAACATATCGCGGTAGCGCCATATCTCCTTCCAATCCACCGTCAGCAGTCGATCCTTCGGTGTGATGGTCAGGTCCCATTGTTTATTTTGATTCTGCATGCTCTGCTTCTGTATTTTCGGGATTTTCCGTATTTTCCTTATTCGCTTCCGGTATCTCGCCGTTAAAACGATTCTTCTTGCCGTACACCACCCATTTATCCAAGGCCACCAATACGGCCGGAACGACAGTCATAGTCAGCACGACAGCCATGAAGGCACCTACGGCCAGACAGCCGACGATATTACTGATCATCAGGTCGTCGATAAAAAGCGCCATCGCTCCCGGACCGATCACCATGATGAGGCTGGAGGTAAGGATCGTACGGATTGAGCCGCGATAAGCCGCACATACCGCATCGACCTGCAGCATCGTCTTGCGGTTCTCGCGATAATAATTGGCAAAGAGGATACCATAGTCGATTGTAGCACCCATGAGGATCGCCTGCACGATGAGGTACGCCAAGTATAACATTTGGCCGGTCACCCACCCTGCTACCACAACATTCACATATACAGCCGTCATCACCGTCACCACCAAGATCGTCGGCACGATGACCGAACGGAAGGTGATCGCCACAATGAGGAAGATAGCCAATATCGTCAGAAGCGAGACGACATTCATTTCGTGATCAAAACCACCTCGCATTTCTGCGTACATCACCGATTCTCCCACATAGTAGTGCGGTTTCTCCAGACGTGCCTCCGCCAAGGCGGTTAAGGTATCCACGAAATCATAGGTCTCTTTCGACTCCTTCGGCAAGGACGAGAGCACCACTAAGAGCGAGTGCTGGTCTTTGCGCAACTGGCCTAAACCATCTTTCATCTGCGCTTTGATGCCGGAAGCCTGTGCACGCATCGTATCCGGCATCAGTTCTACTATACGCGGGTCGTTGATGAGCGTATCACAGATATACACCAACAGCGGTTCGAAGCCCATACGTAAGGTATCGCACTGCGAGTGCACCGCCCCGTAGTAATCGTACAGAAGCGACATCTGAGCCGCCGTTACAGGGGCAGCCTTCACGTTCGATAACTTCATCAGTCTCGCCAGTTTATCTGCCATCGCAGCTGGCGTATAGGTCTTGCTGCCGAACACCAGTTCGGTAAACAACTCTGCTTGCAGGTCTTCACGACTCGGACGATGTGACTTCACCGTCGTCGGTTCTTCTTTCTTCTCCGAAACAGCTACTACGGCACGTGTCGTATCGGTGCTATGCAGCGCGCGCTGCACTTGCGCCACTGATTGAACGATGTCCTCCGTATTCAAAGAACTCGGAAGATTCGCAAGAAGCGGATCTTCTTTCTTCGGCGGGTTGGCTATTGCGATGATCTCTTCCTCAGTGAGGTTCTCCACGCCAAAGGCGCGCAGTAAGATATTGAGATCCGATGGCGTGAGCGATGCATTCTTATCCGCCAAGTCCATCAGGTATGCACGCTGTCCTAACAATGTACGCTGTTCTTCGGAAACCATACCCGCCAGACCTTTGCGCTTGAACAGGTCATCTACCAATAGATGCACGTACTCCAGCGGAGACAGTTTCTTGGCAATACCCGGTGCATAACTGTATACCAAACGCGTCTGGATCGGCGTAGAACCCATGAAGACCGACATCTCGTTAACGGACATCGGCAGACGAATCGCCGTAGTGTCAGCCAGTTTATGCATCTCCACCGTCACGGCTGATGTCTGGCGCTGATACAAGCGCTCTATGAAGGGCACAATAGCAATCTTATCCAGCGGCATTTCCGGCACCGAAAGCGTATCTTCTGTCACAGCCAGCGTAGAGGGTTCTATTTGGATCGGTGCAATAGTCTCGCGGGAGAGGACTGTGATGGTATCTTCCAGTTCGACAAGTTCCTCTGCGGCAACTATCGCTACAGGTTTTGCCTCCTTCGGTTCTTCTTTGGACGGCGCAGGGAGTTCCAGCATCGACTGCAGGTCCTCTATCTGCTGCTTCATATCCGCATTGATCATATCGGCCATCAGCGGATTGCGCACTACATGAGAATGCAGGAAACGAGCTACCTCAGGGAAACTCAGTTTCTTTTCGATGGAGTCTTTCGCATGGATATAATAGAGCACCTTCACCAACTCAGGATTCAGGGCATCTAATGCTTCTTGGGGTACCGTCGTACCTTCCGGCATGAAATCCGAGAAATCAGTCAGTAGCGATCGCACGTGCGCCGTCATCTCTGCCGGCGTGAGCGGTTGCCTCATCAGCGTAGGATACGAAATCACCAATTCGATACCCGGCTGCGCCATCAGTCGATCCGCCAAACCAAACACCGAGTCTTCTTCTTGCGTGTCATACACTAGCACAAAAGGATTCGGAGACGGAAATACTTTCTCTATCTCTGATTCAGCTTCAGCCGAGAAGAATATCGTTGTCTGACGGGACAGATACCAGGATCCGAAGAACAGGATCACTGCTCCAATAGCCATCGGTAACTTATGACGCGCGACAAACTGAGCTAACTTATCCGTAGGAGGTACATACGCCGGTTTGGCTGTTTTATTGATCACACGACGGAAGAACAACATCAGCGACGGCATCACCGTAAATGTACAGATCAACGAACAAACCACACCCTTAGCCAAAACGATACCCATATCTGCACCGATCTTCAGGCGCATGAAACAGAGCATCAGCAGTCCTACTACCGTCGTTAAAGCCGAAGATAAGATGGAGGGCGCGGCTTTGCGAATAGCATTATTAACCGCCACTATTGCCATTCGCTTATCCGTGCGCTCATCCTGTTCCTGACGATACCGATTCAACAACACGATACAGTAATCCAGCGAAAGCACGGCTTGCAGGATTGATCCAATGAAATTGGTCGTGATGGAGACGGACGGCAAGAGTGCGTTCGTACCCATGTTGAGCACAATAGCCAAGCCGGAAGCCACTAAGATAACTACTGGCTCGAACCACGACTGCGCCATCACAAACAGCACGACCATAATCAGTACCGCGGAAAAAATCATCACCGAGATAGGCGGTGTCGCACCATCTTGGCTGGTCTCTACCACACAGTTGCCACCGAAACGGGAACTGATTTGTTTACCTAATGCCTTCTGATCCACCGATTTGGGTACATTCAGATCAAAGACTATATGCGCACTATCCGTGCTATACCGATAGGTGACGCCATTCACGTTCGGATATGCCTGAAGTAGCGTACGGATACCTGGCACCTCTTGCGTTGAGACGCCCTCGAACATCACATGCACGTCTGCTCCACCCATCTGAGCCGAAGAGCCGAACTCGTCCATAACGATTTCGAGGCCACTCTTCATCTGAGAGTCGTCCGGCAGATACTTGGTCATATCGGCATTGACATTCACATGGAACATCATGATACCGCTGACCACAGCCAAGGCAACCGTTACTGCAAATAAAATATAATGATAGCTACGCTTCAAAACGTTCGATTTTAAAAATTACCCATTTTCAAGAAGGCTACCTCTTTCGGCGTCAAGAAACGCCATTTACCGCGACCTACGTTCTTCTTTGTCAAGCCGGCAAAGGACACACGGTCCAAGTTCACCACCTTGTACCCCACCTTCTCGAAGATACGGCGTACCACACGGTTCTGGCCCGAGTGGATCTCCAACCCTATGTGACGGCGATCCGCTTTGGGGAACTCCATCGCATCCGGAATGATACGTTCGTCATCCAGTATCACACCGGCACGGATGATGGCTTCATCCACTTCGTCCAACTCTTTATCGAGCGTTACGGCATAAATTTTCTTCTTATGGAATTTCGGATGAGTCAACTTAGCGGCCAGGTCACCGTCGTTGGTCAGCAGCAGCACACCGGTGGTATTACGGTCCAGACGCCCCACCGGATAGATACGCTCTGCACAAGCATTTCGAACGATATCAATTACCGTGTGACGCTCTTGCGGATCATCCGT
>SAMEA3663084__coassemble_828_pt1 | contig 10475 bp, 8 predicted proteins | sample SAMEA3663084__metabat2_low_PE_028 | metagenome-assembled genome bin SAMEA3663084 (sample SAMEA3663084) | pig gut metagenome | biome: pig gut; feature: pig-associated habitat; material: faeces | place: France | collected 2012 | reverse complement strand
GGCGATGAGAACGCAAACGCTATCGAGACCACCGATGGTCAGTTGGTTCGCGTCACTATCAATGATGACGGAAATGCCGTATATGAGAACGCAGTTCTTGACGCTAACGGAGTACCGGTTCTGAAGTATCCGTATAACATCATGACGATGCAAGAGAGCCTGGCTGCTACCAACCCGTTGAACCGCTTCTTGATTGACTGCTCTGTTGGTAAACTGATTTACTTACCGAACCGTCAGTCCTTATCGATCAACCTGAGCGTATCGAACCTTACGAACAACACGCATTTCAAGACCGGCGGTTATCAACAAGCCCGTCTGCCGCGCGCCGTACGTCAGGGCGAGAAAGACTACCAGAACTCGGTTATTACCGCTAACGCCTGGAAATATCCGTCCAAGTACTACTACGCTTGGGGTGCTAACTTCTTCTTAACAGTAACTTATAAATTCTAAGCACTATGAAGACAATCAAATATTTATCGTACATGGTACTTAGTACCTTCGTACTGTCTATTATGACTTCATGCGAGCCGAAAGCATTAACGCAGGATGATGTATTCTTGGATCCTGCGTCGCTCAACGAGATACTCGCAGAGGAAAACCCGGAGGGATATACGGTCTATAACCTCAATGATTTCCTCGATACATTTATGACCGAGGAGGGTACGTATCATAATGATACGACTCCGTATCGTGAGCGTTCCTATGATGCCACGCATAATTTGTATCTCTATTCGATCGATACACTGCCTTCCGGAGGTCCTGGTATTTATATCCGCGGTCGCGTATCTACGGATGACTATGCCGGCAACTTCTATAAAGCGATGGTAATCCAGCAGACTACGGATTGGGCTACCGGTGCTACAATTGACCAGCAGAACCTCCGTATCTCGGTCGATCTGGGTTCCGGCGGCGGTATGTACCAAACCGGCCAAGAGATCATCATTCGTTGTAACGGTTTAGCGGTAGGTCGTTATGCGAACCAGCCGCAACTCTGTATCCCGTCCTATAACGATAATATCTATGCGATGAACGCATCGCAGAAGGTAGGTTGGTGCCCGGGACGTATTCAGGGTTCTGTATTCCGCAGAGTTACCCGTATGATCGGCCAGCCGGATCAATCCAAACTGGTTTACGACGAGATGAGTCTGAACGACCTGTTCACGAAATATCCGTTCAAACCCTCGGCTGATGCCACCGGCATGGACAAGGTACGTAAAGCGGACGGTCGTCTGGTGAAACTCATAAACGTACACTTCACGGGTGAGTTCGACAACAACGGTAGCTTGGCTAAATGCGACACGCTGCATCCGGATTCGTCTTCGAATGCCAACGTCTTCGCACCGACGACCAATAACATCGGCTATCCGCAAGGTCGTGTTATCACCGACGGAGGTAGCTATAAGATGATGTGCTCCAGCTCGGAATATGCGAAGTTCGCTTATTTCTATCTGCCGGGCGCTGACCGTCATGGCGTAGCGAACTGCGATCAATGGGTAGGCTATGTAACGGGTATCCTCGGCTGGTATCTGGATAAGGCAAGCGACATGGCAAGCAACGAACTGGACGGCTACGAGTGGTCTGTCACTCCTCGTGGTATTCCGGCTACAGGGGCCGATGGCTCTCGTTATATGGGAATTCCTGACATCTACATGTACAATGACCTGTACGAGATTGCTTGGGAGCCGAAAGAGTTCAACCCCGAGGATTATATCAGTTCCGAATCAAATGAATAATGAACTGGCTTGACGTACTTATCGTCCTGCCTATCTTAGTCGGCCTCGTGCGAGGCCTGATGCGCGGGTTTATCTCCGAGATCATTACCTTCATGGTAGTGATTCTCGGAGTGCTCGGCGCACGAATAATTGCTCCGCCTTTCTCTGCGGGGCTTTTATCGCTCTTTGACTGGCCGGAACCCGTTTGCGACGTAGTGGCTTATACACTCGTTTTTCTGCTCATCGCTATCGGCCTGGCCATCGCAGCCAAACTGCTCAATAAATTTCTCAAAGCCATTCATCTCGGATGGGCAAACCGCATCGCCGGAGCGCTGGTCGGCATGCTCAAATACGGACTTATCGTGCTCGTAGTCGTGTTTGTGATGGATCGAACGAATGACACTTTCCATTACTTAGATGATGCGGAAGTCGTGCAGACATCATTCTTCTATCCTAAGTTTGTCAAGATCACCGATGCTATACTTTCTTTCTCTCGGAGCGAACTTGGGTAATCGCGAAGCTACAATTCATGCGGCGGTAGAACGCATCGAGCAAACGATAGGAAGGGTAACAAAATGCTCTTCTTTTTATTATTCCGAGCCCTGGGGATTCAAGAGTGAGAACGGTTTTTGCAATATCTGTTGCCGCGTAGAAACGGCTATGCAGCCCATGGAAGTACTCCACTCCACCCAGGCCATCGAACGCGAGTTAGGGCGCGTTCATAAGTCTCAAAACGGTCAATATTCCGACCGGACAATGGACATCGACCTCATACAAGCCTTTGACGAAGAAGGTCATGAAATAAAGATGAGCAGCGATCCGCTACTCATCTTGCCGCATCCACTTTGGCAGGAGCGGGATTTCGTGACAGTTCCTTTAGCTGAAGTAATTTCGTAAGCCGGTAGGAAATAGTGATATGCCGGTTTCCTTGCTCGTTGATCCGCTTCATCTCACAGCGGAAGAGCTGGCCGTGCGTGGAGGTGTCACGTAAGTGGTTCACGGCGATGTAATAATGAATCATCTCGTGCAGGATTGTGTCCTGCAGCAGCTCTTCCGGCAGGTCGAAACGTGTGTTGATACGGAGCACGAAGTTCGAGTACCGCCATTCGCCAAAGAGCCATGTCCGATGCTTGATAAACGTCACCTTTCCAAGGAACGTACGGGCATTGGAGAGCTTGATAGGTATCGGCGGCAACGATCCGTTGAAATAACGGACGTTATACTCGTCAAAACAGGCCTGTATGTAATCGATCGTGGGAATCAAAGAGATTTGAGATTGGATATTGGAGAATTAGAGGCTGAGGACCTGTAGAGCCTGCCATTTATCGTCCTTGATATCTTTTTTCTCTTTGATGGCTTTGGAGAGGGGCACGTAAATGACTTCTCCGTTTTGGAGTCCGACCATGATCGAGCGCTGTTCCTCAAGGAGGGCTTGTACCGCGGCACAGCCGAAACGGGAAGCGAGGATACGGTCAAAAGCCGTCGGCGAACCGCCTCGTTGGAGGTGTCCCAGGATGGTGACACGCGTGCCATACTCAGGATGGCTCTGCTCGATGACCTTCGCCACCGCTTGTGCTCCGCCAGGGATAGCGTGCTCCTGAACGAGGACGATTCCGCTGTTTTTATGTTTGCGACGCCCTTGTCCGATGGCCGCCTCTAACTGTTCCTCGAGGGTTGCTCGTTCGGGAATGATGGCCGCTTCGGCTCCTGCGGCTATAGCGGCATTGAGGGTAAGGAATCCGGCGTCACGTCCCATGACTTCGACCAAGAAAAGGCGTTCGTGGCTGGTACCGGTATCACGGAGTTTGTCCACGCAATCAACGATAGTGTTGAGGGCCGTGTCGTAACCGATGGTGGAGTCCGTGCCCCAGAGGTCGTTGTCAATCGTACCGGGGATGCCGATAATAGGGATATTATACTCCTGCGCGAGCAGGCGAGCGCCAGTAAAAGAGCCATCACCGCCGATGACGATCAGGGCATCAATCTGCTCTTTCTGAAGTGTTTCGTAGGCACGCTGACGCCCTTCGGGAGTCTTAAACTCCTCGCTGCGAGCGGTTTTGAGAATCGTACCTCCGCGCTGGATAATACCGCTCACATCCTGGGTAGTAAACTCCTGTACTTCGTCGTCCATGAGGCCTTTGTAGCCGCGGAAGATCGCTTTGACGCGGATGTTGTTAGCGATAGCAGCGCGGGTGACGGCGCGCACTGCTGCATTCATTCCCGGAGCATCGCCGCCTGAGGTGAGTACTCCGATAGTTTTAATTTTATATTCCATAATGTTATTGTTTAATAAAATCTGATGCAAATTTACGACTTTTTTTTGATATATACAAGTGTTTGACACTAAAAAGTATATTATTGTTGAAAAGGATGCGCTAATTTATAATCGTGTATAAGCGAGTTAAATTTCCATGCACGAACGGTAGTGTATTTTTTGCCATTAGAGGCGATGTGGTTTGCGGCTTCAAAGTCGGCTGCGAGTTGGGTTTGAGCCTCAGGGGAGGTCAGGAGCTTTAGTTGGGAGTTGGCGTACTTGAAGGCAGCGGAGTTCCACTTTTGGCGGGGAGATTGATTTTTCTGGTAGTTTTCTTCACGGGAACGGTAGAATTGCTTGCCGTTTCGCATGTAAAAATAGCCACTGTCACGGCCGTTGGTCTTGCCGTGGATTTGTTCGATGCCGGATGATGTTTTAACTTTTGACATAAAAAGAGGATTCTTTAAGGTATATTATATATAAATATATAATATAGTATTATACATAAATTTGGGCTCGTTTTTGGTGTAACAGGTACGTTACGTTGGCTTTGACTGTCGCTTGACCGTCGTTTGACTGTCGTTTGACCGTCGTTCCGATATGGTAAAGCGGGTGCAAAGATACAACAAAAAAATGGAACATGCAAGAGGAATGGAGATTTTTTTAGAAAAATAGGCCACTTTATGCCGGAATAGGCATATTTAGGGATGGGGAGCACAGCGGGTAAACAAAAAAACGAAGAGAGGAAAAAAGAGAGGGGGCACCGCAGGTAAACAGCCCTAAGCCGGATGACATCCGGCGGAATGGACGACGAAGATGCCGGCATACAATGCCGGGAAATGGACATACGGAGAGGCCAGATGACAGCCGCACAATGGACGACGAAGATGCTCAAAAAAGGAACAGGCTGAGTGTAAAAGGAACAAGGTAAACGAAAAAAGGAACAAGGTAAACGAAAATAGAAGGAGGGAGGGAGAGAAAGAAAAACGCGCTAACGGATGTTAGCGCGTTTAGGAGAGAGCCCTGCCCGACCTCCCTATGAAGGGGAGGGAAAGGGAAAAATGAGGCAAGTTATTCCGCTGCGGGAGCTTCAGCAGCGGGTTGCGGAGCGGGAGCTGAGGTGGGTTCCGGGGAGGGGTTCGGGTCGGAAGCGGGGGCTTCGGCGGGGGTGTCGCCGAGAAAAGCGCCAGAGGTGAGTTGTTTATAGATAGATGCCTCAACACCTAAGATAGCCGGAACGGCGAAGATAGAAAGGATAATGATGAGGATCGTACCGATCGTTTCGAGCCAAGACACTTCGCCTATACCAAAGATACATTGGATGATTACAATCACCAGTTCAAGACAGAGGACAAGCAGGAACTCGATACCGAAAATACGCCATTTATGGCCGTACGTCAGGCGGTTAGACTCATGCAGCGCGTCCATAGCCGACATGTCTTTGTCCACAAAAAGTACGACTGCAAACGACCAAGCCACGGAAATAACGAATCCCGGAATAATACCAAAAAGGAAACCGACCAAGATAGCACCCGTCATGAGGGCTGAGAGAATGAAGTACTCGCCCATGTTGCGGCGATATTTGCTGTCAAAAATGAAGAGCGGGTTGATGACTGTGCCTTTTGCCATCTCCGCGGGGAGCGAGCTGACCGCGATGGTAGTACCGACATTGAGGTACGGGATCCAGATAGTAACAAAGTAGAGAACTACCGTCAGAATGAGGCTCAGATAGTTGATAAGAGCGATGGCGAGACCATCCTTGATGGTTGCCATAATGGCGAGTTTTTTATCCATAATAAGAAGTTTTTTAGATCGACTATTATAGTCGATGCGTTAATTCGACGCAAAGGTACGAAGTTTTTTTGAGATATGCAAGGGGAATGGAGATTTTTTAAGAAAAATAGGCCACTTTATGCCGGAATAGGCATATTTAGGGAAGGGTGGCACAGCGGGTAAAAAAAACGAAGAGAGGAAAAAAGAGAGGGGGCACCGCAGGTAAACAGCCCTAAGCCGGATGACATCCGGCGGAATGGACGACGAAGATGCCGGATGACATCCGGCACAATGGACACAGAAGATGCCGGCATACAATGACGGAGAAATGGACGAATAGAAAGACGGAGAGAAAGATGCGCTCGCAGAACTCGCGCACACAGAACAACGGAAAAGGCCGAAATAACGAAATACGAGATATCGAAAGAAGGAGACGCGCTAACGGAGGTGGCGCGCACAGGACAATGAGGGCAGAAACGGGAGGACGGAAGAGAGAGAAAGGGAGGGGGAAGAGAGGAATCGCCGGAATACCGGCGAGAACAGGACACACAGGAAACGGAAAACAGAAAATCCCCCACTCTACAAAAAAGAGGAAGCCGTTTTTGCTTCCTCTTTTCTGTTTATAGCGACTATGTCGCGTTTATAATCGCTTCGCGATGTTTATCGTTGCAAGCAACGTTTATTTAACTTCCTCGAAGTCGACGTCCTCAGCGGTAGGGCCGTTGGAGCCGTTGTTGTCAGTCGGGCCTGCTTGCGGGCCTTGCGGGCCGGCTTGAGATTGTTGCGCTTGCTGTTGGGCAGCGTACATCTCTGCGCTGGCAGCCTGGAAGGCGGTCATGAGGGCGTTGTTGGCTGCTTCGCAAGCGTCTGCGTCTTTCTTCTCGTACGCAGCCTTGAGGTCAGCGAGGGCTTTCTCAATCGGAGCCTTCTTGTCAGCCGGGATCTTATCGCCGAACTCAGCGAGTTGTTTCTCGGTCTGGAAGATAGCGGCATCAGCCTTGTTGAGTTTGTCAGCCTGCTCTTTCGCCTTCTTATCGGCTTCGGCGTTGGCTTCCGCCTCGGCTTTCATTCGCTTGATCTCGTCGTCGGAGAGACCGGAGGATGCTTCAATACGGATCTTCTGCTCCTTACCGGTAGCTTTGTCCTTCGCAGTGACGTTCAAGATACCGTTGGCGTCGATATCGAAGGTTACTTCGATTTGCGGTTCGCCACGACGGGCAGGCATGATTCCATCGAGGTGGAAGATACCGATCTGCTTGTTCTGCGCCGCCATCGGACGCTCACCCTGGAGCACTTTGATCTCTACGGACGGCTGGTTATCCACCGCGGTGGTGAAGGTCTCGGTCTTCTTGGTCGGGATGGTGGTGTTCGCCTCGATCATCTTGGTCATGACACCGCCCATGGTCTCGATACCGAGGGACAGCGGGGTTACATCGAGCAGGAGGACGTCTTTCACATCGCCTGTGAGGACACCACCTTGGATCGCTGCACCGACTGCGACTACTTCGTCCGGGTTAACGCCCTTGGACGGAGCTTTGCCGAAGAACTTCTGTACAGCATCCTGGATAGCCGGGATACGCGTCGAACCACCTACGAGGATGATCTCGTCGATATCGGAGGTCTTCAATCCGGCATGCTCGAGGGCCGTGCGGCACGGAGCGATGGTACGCTGGATCAGATCGTCGATAAGTTGCTCAAATTTCGCACGTGTCAGGGTCTTAACCAAGTGTGCAGGCACACCGTTGACCGGCATGATATACGGGAGGTTGATCTCCGTGGTCGTTGCAGAAGACAGCTCGATCTTCGCTTTCTCGGCAGCCTCTTTCAGACGCTGCATTGCCATCGGGTCTTTGCTCAGGTCGGCACCGCCGTTCTCGTTCTTGAACTCCTGAACGAGCCAGTCGATGATACGGTGATCGAAATCGTCACCACCAAGGTGGGTATCACCATCGGTTGCTTTTACCTCGAAGACACCGTCACCGAGTTCGAGCACGGATACATCGTGGGTACCACCACCGCAGTCGAAGACAACAATCTTCATGTCCTTGTTGGACTTGTCGAGTCCATAAGCCAGGGCAGCAGCGGTCGGTTCGTTGACGATACGGCGTACGTTCAGACCAGCGATCTCACCGGCTTCCTTGGTTGCCTGACGTTGCGAGTCGTTGAAGTATGCCGGCACTGTGATGACAGCTTCGGTAACCTCTTGTCCGAGGTAGTCCTCAGCGGTCTTTTTCATCTTCTGAAGGATGATCGCCGAGATCTCCTGCGGGGTGTAGAGACGTCCGTCGATGTCCACACGCGGAGTGTTGTTGTCGCCTTTGGTTACTTTATAAGGAACACGCGCGATTTCAGACTGCAAGCGGTCGTAGGTCTCGCCCATGAAACGCTTGATCGAATAAATAGTTCTGGTCGGGTTTGTGATAGCTTGACGTTTAGCAGGGTCACCTACTTTACGCTCGCCGCCCTCGATAAATCCGACTACAGAAGGCGTAGTACGTTTACCTTCAGCATTTGCGATAACGATCGGTTCGTTACCCTCCATTACGGCTACACACGAGTTCGTGGTACCGAGGTCAATTCCAATAATTTTGCTCATAATAGTATATTTTTTTTAGTTAATATTCGATTTTGTAGGTAGTCCTAGGTATTTATGGGTAGTCCTAGGTCAACCTAAGTCAACCTAAGAATGACAAATCTTGTGCCAAAGGGATTTTGGGACAAATTACGCAGATTTTGGCAGAAAGAAACTGACAATTTGGCAGAAAATGCAGATTTATTTGCATATATCATTTTTTTTTTGTACTTTTGCACGCGATTTAAATGTGCCTATATGAAAAAAGGTTTATTCATGCTGGCGTTGGCGTGCGTTTGTGTATGCGCGCAAGCTCGGACACGCTATGTTGGCGGCGACATCTCGATGCTTCCGCAGTACGAGCAGTACAGTTCGGGTTACAAGAATGTGAACGGTCAAAAGATCAGTAATCTGATCACATGGCTGACAGCGGAATGCGGATGGAACACCTTCCGCGTACGTATCTTCGTTCATCCGAATCAGAAAGCGTCGGACTATCAGCAGACCGACTATGCCATCGTGCAGGACTTGGCGTACGTGACGGCATTGGGTAAACGGATCAAAGACGCAGGCGCGTATTTCATGTTGGATTTTCATTACTCGGACAGTTGGGTGGATGCCGGACATATCCAGGCCCCGGCGGCATGGAAAGGAGCGTCGGACGAAGTGATGGCAGACAGCCTCAGCGCATACACCCATATGGTACTTCAGACGCTGAAGGCAGCGGGGGCAACTCCGGATTTCGTGCAGGTAGGTAATGAGATCATGTACGGTTTATGCGGCATGCAGGTGCACCCGTATGACAAAAGCGGCGATAACTGGACGGGATATTTAGGGCTGCTGAAAGCCGGATGCAATGCGGTGCGCGAAGAATGCCCGAATGCACAGATCATCATTCATACCGACCGACCGACGAATACAGGGTATAATAGTTATTACTACGGTAAGTTGCGCGATAACGAGGTGGATTTTGATATCATCGGCTTGAGTTACTATCCTTTCTGGCACGGGTATCTGAACGCTGCGCAAGTGGCAGACAAATCGGACAAGAACAACCTCGTCAATGCGGTTAAGAACCTGAAGACCCTGTTTCCGAACAAACGCGTACATATCGTAGAATGCGCGTATAACTTCCAGCAATGGCCAACGCAAAGCGCGAACTACGACACGCGGGATGCATGGCCGTGCTCCGTTCAAGGGCAATACAACTTCGTGAAGGACCTTGTGGATAACTTGATTCCATTGGAGAACGTGGATGGTATTTCGTATTGGTTCCCGGAGGACGCCGGAAACGGAGATTACGTCAACTGGACGACGAAAGAGGGCATAGTGGAAGGTGACTGGTCTAACCGCGGATTCTGGGATGTAAAATCCACTACGTCCGGACATACCATCAACAAGACCGGGTCACCGCAATCCGGTCAGACAGCAGCAGATGTATGCGCACCGTATTACATGAGCCAGTTCGTCGAGAGCACGCAAGACATCGAAGCGGTAGGAGAACCGGCTTCGGCAGTCAAGAAACTCATGAACGGTCAAGTAGTCATCGAACGAAACGGAAACATCTATACGTTAGACGGCAAGCGAATAACAAGATAACATGAAGAATATAGCTTTTATCATTAACCCTATTTCGGGCGCCAAAGAGACGCAGAACGCGAAGCGCAAGTTACCGAAGTTGATCATGCAGACGCTGGATATGGAGCAGTGGCTGCCGAATATCGTTTTTACGGAGTACGCAGGTCATGCCACAGAGCTTGCGCATCAGTACGCGCGCATGGGCTTTGATGCCGTAGTGGCCGTAGGCGGCGATGGCACGGTGAACGAAGTGGCACGAGGGCTGAAAGACACCAAGACCGCCTTGGGTATCCTGCCGATGGGGAGCGGAAACGGGTTTGCTCGTCATTTGAATATTCCTATTCGTCCGCAAAAAGCACTGGAGATGATTAATCACAGCGAGCCGATCAATGTGGACTACGGTTTGGCAAACGGACGTTTGTTCGTGAGCACGTGTGGCACGGGTTTTGATGCGGTGGTAGCGGATAACTTCGCCGGTAGCAACAAACGCGGTTTCATGACGTATCTGCAGAACACCCTGAAAGTGGCGTTCAGTTACCAACCGCAGACCTATCATATCGTTGGCGACGGTTTGGACGTCACCCAC
>SAMEA3663084__coassemble_807_pt1 | contig 10599 bp, 10 predicted proteins | sample SAMEA3663084__metabat2_low_PE_028 | metagenome-assembled genome bin SAMEA3663084 (sample SAMEA3663084) | pig gut metagenome | biome: pig gut; feature: pig-associated habitat; material: faeces | place: France | collected 2012 | reverse complement strand
ATATCCATAATGTGTTTATGAAAATTATGCGAGTACTACGAGCAGGTCGTCCTGCATTACGGTCTGACCGGCAGCTACAGCTACCTGAGCTACCTTACCATCCTGCTCAGCAAGAATCGGGTTCTCCATCTTCATGGACTCAAGTGTCAGCAGGGTGTCACCTTTCTTGACAGCCTGGCCTTCACTTACCAGCACTTTGATAACAGATCCGGGCAGCGGACTCTTCACTTGAAGTCCGGCAGCAGGAGCAGCTGCAGGTTTAGCCTCTGCCTTCGGTGCTGCAGGAGCTGCTGCAGGCTTTGGAGCAGGAGCAGGAGCAGCGGCTGGTTTGGCTGCTACGGGAGCCGCTTTCGGAGCCTCTGTCTCTACTTCGTATACTTTGCCGTTGACGGTTACTTTGGTCTTACCGGCTTCAATTTCTTCTACAGCGCACTTGTACTCAGCGCCGTTAATCTTAAATGCAAATTCTTTCATATAAATGTACGTTTAATATCAATTAAAAAACCTTTGGTTATTCTTAACCCCGTACGGGGCACGAGTAACGAGGGCTAAAAACCCACGTTGTTCATTCCCACACTCTTCTCGTTCCACGCAGTCTCGTGTTTATGCAGCGAGATCATAGCCGTGGGGATGTCGTGTTTCTTATTCTGCGCCAGATAGAGCGCGTAGGCAATAGCGGCGATGTCCTCATCACCCGCTTTGGCCAGAGACATAGCGATGGCTACCTTGGTACCCTCGTCCGTAGGCTCTGCTGAGGGAGCAGAAGCCTTCGGAGCGGGTTTGTCCTCTTTGGGGGCTTTCGGAGCCTTAGGCGCTGTTGCTTTTTGCATGATCCATCCGAAGAACATCAGGATGAATACCAACGCAAAAAGGAGCACCAACACGATACCGAAGCCCAGACCTGTTACCGTCCAGGTATTCGCCCATGTCCACGTTTCCGGGTTAACTAAAAGTAAAACCATATTACAACGGAATATTAGAGTGTTTCTTTAGCGGGTTGGTCAGACGCTTGGTTTGCAACATCTCGAAGGCACGAATGATACGGCTACGGGTGTAACGCGGTTCAATCACATCATCGATATAGCCGCGGTTAGCTGCCTGATAAGGACTTGCGAATAAATCCTTGTACTCCGCCTCTTTCTCTGCGATGAATTTCTTCTTCTCTTCCGGATCCTCGATCGCCTTAATAGCCTTTGCTTGCAGTACACCTACGGCACCGCTTGCACCCATCACAGCGATCTCTGCGTTCGGCCAAGCATAGCACATATCGCCGCGCAGTTGCTTACAACTCATCACAATGTGAGAGCCGCCGTAAGACTTGCGAACGGTGATAGTTACTTTCGGCACAGTTGCTTCGCCGTACGCGAACATCAGTTTTGCTCCGTGATCGATAATACCTGCATATTCCTGACCGGTACCGCAAAGGAAGCCCGGTACGTCTACCAAAGTCAAGATCTGAATATTGAAGGCATCGCAGAAACGAACGAAACGAGCTGCTTTGCGAGAAGCGTCACAATCCAGCACACCTGCCAGCCAACTCGGTTGGTTAGCGATGATACCGGTAGAACGGCCGTTGAAACGAGCGAAACCGCAAATGACGTTCTTGGCATAGTCTTTATGAACCTCCATGAAATCACCGTTATCGACGATGGTGTTGATGATCTCGTGCATATCGTACGGTTTGTTCGGGTCAGCCGGAACGATATCGTTCAGGTTGTCGTCCACACGGGTGATATCATCGGTGCACTCTACGAGCGGTGCTTCTTCCATATTGTTCTGCGGAATGAAGGAAACGAGACGGCGAACTTCTGCCAATGCCTCTTCCTCTGTAGCCGCCACAAAATGGGTCACACCCGACTTGGAAGCATGAATCTTAGCGCCACCGAGTTGCTCTACGGTTACGTCTTCACCTGTAACGGATTTCACTACCTTCGGGCCGGTGATGAACATATAACTGTTCTGCTCGGTCATCATAATGAAGTCTGTTAATGCAGGGCTATATACTGCTCCACCGGCACACGGACCGAAGATCACGCTGATCTGGGGAACCACACCCGAAGCAAGGATGTTACGCTCGAAGATCTCGGCATAGCCGGCCAGCGCACATGCTCCCTCTTGAATACGTGCTCCACCCGAGTCATTCAAACCGATGATAGGCGCTCCGAGTTTCATGGCCTGATCCATCACATTGCAAATCTTGAGTGCCATCGTCTCGCTCAGCGAACCTCCGATAACTGTAGCATCTTGTGCAAAGACGAATACCAGACGGCCATCGATCGTACCCGATCCTACTGCTACACCGTCACCCAGGAACACTTTCTTCTCCATGCCGAAGTCGTGGCAGCGGTGGGTAAGGAACATATTCACCTCTTCAAACGAACCTTCGTCGAGCAGCATGTTAATACGCTCGCGGCAAGTATAACTGCCTTTTGCATGGTGTTTTTCTACTGCTGCTTCACCGCCTCCGGCAATAGCCGCTTCGCGGTTAGCAACCAATTTATCCAATTTAGCTTGATCCATAAAACTATTTACGATTTATTCATTTACCATTCGGTCATTTATGCCGGCTGTTGGCAGAGCTCGGTTAATACGCCCTTGGTGCTCTTCGGATGAAGGAAAGCGATCATCAGGTTCTCAGCGCCTTTGCGGGGAGCTTTGTCAATCAGCTGGATACCTGCTGCCTCGCACTCTGCGAGTGCTTCTGCTACGTTCTCTACGTTGAATGCCACGTGGTGAACACCACCGCGGCCTCCGTTTTTCTCAATAAATTTAGCGATAGTGCTCTCCGGGCTCGTCGGCTCGAGAAGCTCGATCTTCACTTCGCCCACTTTGAAGAAAGCGGTACGAACTTTCTGGTCCTCAACGACCTCGATGGAGTAACACTTGTTCCCGGAAAGGAACTCAAAGAAAGGAGCTGCCTCTTCAATCGAAGTTACAGCAATACCTAAATGCTCAATGTGAGTCGGTTTCATAATGAATTATTTTTTTATAGATTTATAATGTATATTATCTGATTTAAGGATTTATTCAAATCGGCTGCAAAGTTACAAATAAAAATTCATATATGCAACAAGAAATGAAAAAAAATATTATCGTATAAAATGCGTAGGCGTGACAGGCTCTCGTTCCGGGATGGGTTCGTTCGCCAAACCACGTAATACACGCGCCATATTATGAGCCAACGTACGCATGGTCTGCAATCCCTCCGCGTCTTGTTTCACCTGCCCCTCTTCACGCCCGTAAGCGATATTCCAATACTGGGAAGTGATGATGGGCATATGCATGATTTGCATAGGCATCAAAAGGGTTTGTAATGCTGCCGTAGCCCCTCCACGACGACATACTGCTACAGCGGCAGCCGGTTTATTCCGAAGCGCATCTCCTTGACTGAAAAACGCCCGTTGCATAAAACTGAGTAATGTTCCATTCGGTTGACCGTAATAAACCGGAGAACCAAAGACAAAAGCATCGGAAGAAGCAAACTTCGCTGTAATTGCATTACAGCCATCATCATTGAATACACAGCCTGTATGCCCGTCTGCAAAGGGTTTGGCGGAACGACATTGTCCGCAAGCGATACATCCGCGCATTGCGTGATTACCAATCCAAACAATTTCAGTCTCCATACCTTCGCTTTGCAAGGTTTGGGCTATCTCATTCAATGCAAGAAAAGTATTCCCCTCTTTACGAGGACTACCATTAATCAGTAGAATTTTCATGGTGGTTTTCATGATTAGCGTTTTCTTCATGTCTTTCTCCACGCAGGTGCTTGAAGAATAAGTTTACGGTCATAATTGCGATGGTACCCATGACGGCTTCGGCAAACATACCGAAACCACACAAACCTCCAATGGCAGCAGCACACCATACTGTAGCAGCCGTAGTCAGACCTTTGACCGTATCGCCGTCTTTGAAGATAATTCCGGCACCTAAAAAACCTATACCGGATACCACTTGCGCAATAATACGGGAATTATCGCCGCCCGTGATGGCAGGCGACATCAGTACGTATAATGCACTACCTATCGCTATAAGCGATATCGTACGTGTACCCACTGCTTTTCCATGCAACTCACGCTCCATTCCGATGAGGTATCCGAGCGCTGTAGCCAAAACGATCTTTGTAATGACGACTAACCAGTCCGTCTGCAAAAAGGTTTCTATCATAGTGTATTATAGATTAATCGCTTCTTCCCAAGTATATTCTTTCTCTTCCGTTGCTGAGGGAATATAGCCCATGGATTCCTTTGCTTTTTCTTGCGGAAAAGTGAAATAGGTGCATGTGCATTCACAGAGCAATTCTCCTTCTGAAGAGTATAACTCCCCTGCGACAATTGCTACATTACGACGCATTTCCTTGAGGTATGCACGTAATTTGATGTATTCTTGAAGGGTGGAAACAGGTTTATGGTAACGCAATTCCATCTTAGCCGTCACTCCGGCAGTTTTGAGTTGATGGAATACTACCCAACCGCACACTTCGTCCAGCAACACTGCCTGAATACCACCATGCAGGGTATTGATCCACGATTGATGATTTTGCGTAGGTTTCCAAATAGAGATGATGTCCTCTCCATCCTCAAAGAAGCGCATCCGCGTACCAATCGGATTGTCCGGACTACAACCGAAGCAGTTGTAGGCGGGCATTTTTGTCCAAGGATTGATTATTCGTTTCATTGCAAGCAGTTATTTAAGGCTGTTTGGATGGCTTTTACATCTAAATGCTGGCCAATGAACACCAGTTTCTGCATGCGATCACCATATTGTTCGTCCCAGTCCTTCCGCAATTGGGCATCGTCCGCCATGAGTTGCATCAACTCTTCTTTAGGCATGGTAGCAAACCACTCTCCTGCTTTACGCAGATTGAACTGACGACCGGCTTGCTCAAAGAGATAGCACATATCATACTCTTCGGCAAAATAGCACATACCCTTACAACGGATCACATTCTTCGGCCAGTGAGCCGCTACAAACTCATCAAAGAGTCCCAGGTCAAAAGGCTTGCGCGCGTAATATACATAGGTGTCTATTCCGAACTCAGCCAAGTGATCGTGATCGCCATGCTCATGGTCATGATCGTGATGATGGTGATGATGCTCATGCTCCTCCTCTTCCTCATCGTCATCATCATCCTCGTCAGCGTGATGGTCGTGATGATGGCTGGCATCTTCTACTTCTTGAATCCAAGCAGCAGAAGTAGCCGTACGGTCAAAGTCGAAGAGATTCGTTTTCAGAAGTTTCTCCAAGTCCACATCGCAGTAGTTCGTTTCGATAATTGGAGCCGTGGGTTGAATGGCGCGAATGATAGATTTAATTCTCGTCAGTTCCTCTTCGCTCACCTCGGAGGCCTTATTCAACAGAATAACGTTACAGAACTCTATCTGTTCTGTAACCAAGGCAGCAAGGTCTTCTTCCTTCGGAATATGATGTTCCAAGGCCAGTCCTCCATCGAACTCATCACGTAGTCGCAGAGCATCCACTACTGCGCAAATACAATCCAATACAGGTACTCCGTCCATGGCAAATTGAGGTACCATCTCCGGATAGGAACAAATCGTTTGAGCAATAGGTGCCGGTTCACATATTCCGGAGGCCTCGATTACGATATAGTCATAGGCTTTCTGTGCAACCAGGTCATGTAACTGAGCAATCAGGTCCATCTTAAGCGAACAGCAGATACAGCCGTTCTGAAGCGCTACAAGCGAATCATCCTGTTGCGATACTACTCCGCCCTTTTGAATCAAAGAAGCATCAATATTGACTTCTCCGATATCATTCACAATAACCGCAAAACGAATTCCTTTCGTATTCGTCAATATGCGGTTGAGAAGCGTTGTCTTGCCGCTCCCGAGATAGCCCGTGAGCAGCAAGACAGGTACTTTATTAATTGTTTTCATTGTTTTAAATTATTTTGAATAAGAAGCATAGTCTGCATAGTACTTATCCACAAAATCGTTATGTCCGTAGCGCTCACAGGTCTGCAGTACAAAGCCGAGGATCTGCCATTCGCGATAGGTATTCGACTCCAGAGACTTACGACGCTCGCGATTTAATGAAGCCGCAAAACGGATATTCTCTACGCTATTCTCCGCTACTTTTTCCATGATAGCAAGGGCCTTCTCGTCTTGATTCAAAAGGAAGTACATCGATGCCATCGAAGCCGAAGTATAGTCATATGAGATATTATATCCGGGCAGTTGCTCTTCCGCGAAATCAAGCACTTCAAGCGCCTTGTCACGTTGGTTCTCACGAATCAGTTGCTCTGCCAATTGCGCGAACATCATCCGGTGCGTACGACACATACGCATCAAGTTCTCATCGATATAGATGCCCGGCATATTCATGTTGCCGTATTTGAACTTATGCATCATATTCTCGTACATCTTCTCGGAGTTCACACGCGGTTGACCATCCCGACTGCGAGTCGGAGTGATTTGATATGCCAAACCGGTCAATTCCATCCAAGGCTCCAAACCAAGATAATAGTCATTACCTACTGTTGCGCAGAAATAAATAGGACGCTCCCAGTTATTCGTAGAAATCATCTCCATGATCATCATCTGCGAACGGGTGTACATACGTTTGCTTTGGAACATAACTCGCTCGCCGCTCGGAGTCTCTACATAGAGTTTGTCGGACGGGATATAGTTATCGCCTTCGCGAGTCTTGGTTCGCGGATCGTCGGAACGCAAGAAGTTGAACGCGCGCTCTACCGAAATAGGCTGCCCCAGACGATTGTCTACACGTGCTATCTCATTGCTGTTCGGCATGAAATCCTTGTATTCCCATGAGATAGGAAGCGCTTTTGACTCATAGTACGGGCGTTTCATCTGCGAGATATACCAATCGGTTTGTAAATACGAGAGGTTACATACACGCAGATCTGTACCTACTTCTTCTACTTCTTGGTTATACCAAAGCGGGAAGGTGTCATTATCGCCATTAGAGAACAGGATAGCCTGCGTCTCACAGGACTTGAGATAGTTCGCTCCGAAATCGCGACAGGAATAGCGATTTGAACGATCGTGATCATCCCAGTTCTGAGACGCCATTTGAGCAGGTACACCCAGACAAACAACGGCAAGTAGTACGGCTACAATCACTTGTCCCGTATTGGATTTTACAGAACGTGAACACCAGTCAATCAGCGCCAACACACCTAAACCGATCCAAATACAGAACGCATAGAAGGAGCCAGCATAAGCATAGTCTCGTTCACGCGGTTGATAAGGCGTCTGATTCAAATAAATCACAATAGCCAAACCGGTTAAGAAGAAAAGCAGGAAGGTCAAGGTGAAGTTCTTGGCACCCTTTGCTTCTCCGTCTTTCACACGCGTGAGTTGCCAGAAGATACCAATAAGACCTAACAGAAGCGGCAGGAAATAATACACATTGTGTCCCTTATTTTCCTTGTATTCCGTAGGCAGCATGGATTGATCGCCAAGACGTGCATTGTCTATGAAAGGAATACCCGAGATCCAGTTTCCTTTGGTGATCTCTCCATATGACTGCAAGTCATTTTGGCGACCGGCAAAGTTCCACATGAAGTAACGCCAGTACATAAAATGTACTTGGTATGCAAAGAAGAAACGAAGGTTCTCTCCGAAGGTCGGACATTGGTCTGCTTTCTGCTGTCCGCAATACTCATAGCGAACACGTCTTCCTTTCACTTGACCCCATTCTTTATAAGCCGACTGATGACTTCCTTGCGAAGAATACATACGCGGGAAGATCGTGCAGAACTGGCTCATATACTGATAATTCGTCTTATGACCGGTAACTACATAATGGTCTTTTTCTCCTTCTACGTGAGGCGCCGGAGCGTATTGAGCGTGCCCTTCTTTCTCAACCGGAATACATAGATTACCCTCTACACTCAGTTTAACCGGTGCATTATAGTATTGTCCGTAGAACAACGGACGGTCACCATATTGCTCACGATTCAGATAATACTTGAGCGAGAAGACATTATCCGGACTGTTCTGATCCATCGGCGTATCGGCATTCGAACGAATGACAAGAGCTGCATAAGAACTGTAACCGATCAGGATAACAGCAATCATCACAGTTATCGTATTCAGCCAACGAGCCGGAACAACCTTCCGATACGACAGCAATACGGCCGTTAAAACGATCGCTAAGATCACACCAATCCACCATTGTTCGAAGAGGAAAGCGGCACCTGAAAGCACGAACGCTAGTACAAACGACAGGATCATACGTATTTTACTGCGATCGACTGCCGACTCATAAATTGCCCACGCAAGGGCTGCAATAGCGGCAATGATGTAAACTACCAGACCTGTGTTAAACGGACATCCGAGACCATTAACAAACAGCAGTTCAAACCATCCGGCTACTGTCGGGAAACCCGGAATAATACCGTACAAAATGACCGCTAACACACCGCAGGACGCAGCAAAGGCAGCAATCACACCCCACCAACTGAACGGATAGCGACGGAAGTAATAAACCAGTCCGATAGCAGGTATCGTCAGCAAGTTCAGCAAGTGAACACCGATAGACAATCCCATCAGATAAGCAATAGCAATCAGCCAACGGTCAGAACCCTCTTCATCTGCATGCTCGTCCCACTTAAGAATCAGCCAGAAAACTACAGCCGTGAAGAGCGATGATGAGGCATATACCTCTCCTTCCACTGCTGAGAACCAGAAGGTATCCGAGAAGGTGTAAGCCAAGGCTCCTACTGTACCTGCGGCTAACAAACCGATACCCTTTGCCATCGTGTCGGGTTGAACCAGTTTCTTCGCCAAAGCGGTAATGGTCCAGAACAGGAACAGAATGGTAAAGGCACTGGCGAGGGCAGACAAAGCGTTCACACACATCGCCAGGTGCTCGGTGTCCGAGGCAAACAGACTAAAGAAATGACCCATCAGCATGAAAAACGGTGCTCCGGGCGGGTGTCCAACGTCCAATTTCACGGCGCTGGAGATGAACTCACCGCAGTCCCAAAACGATGCGGTTGGCTCCATCGTAAGGAGATACGTTGCCGCTGCGATGGCAAAAACCACCCATCCGCACAGCGTATTCCACAATTTAAAATTCTTCATATTTTTATTATTTTATTTATTTTAGGCCATTTTTAGGCAAAATCGGCACAAAGGTACTACAAAATCTTGAAAGTAGAAAATGAAAAGCAAAAAATTTTCGTTTTTTGCACTTATACGCGTTTTTTCTTTATAAAATTGCGCGCGCACTTGCGTATATGAAAATTAATTCGTATCTTTGCAGGCTAATTCGTAAAAATAACAAAATTCTATAGAAAAACATGATTAAAGTTGGAATTATTGGATGCGGCTTCGTGGGCGGAGCTTTGAAGAATTGGTTGGAGAACAACAACCCTGAGTGTAAACTTTTTATCAGTGATCCTCCTAAAGGCTACAATGATGATTTGAGCGGGATTGACATCGCTTTCCTGCAAATTCACGTGCCGACAGAAGAAGATGGTTCGCAGGATTTGACGCTGATGAAGCAGTTAATCAAGAATCTGCCGGACGTACCGGTCTTTGTACGCACAACGATTCTTCCGGGAACAAGTGCTATGCTTACCAAAGAGACCGGACATAACGTCTATTACATGCCGGAGTTCCTTACGGAGCGTACGTTCATTGAGGACTTTAACAAGCAGACGATGGTCTTCACGGGTGCTCAGGACCTGTTGACAAAGATCTTCGTGGGTAAGAAATTTACGGTGATGAGTCCGCTGGAGGCAGAGTTGACCAAGTACATGCACAATGTCTTCGGTGCGTATAAAGTAACCTATTTCAATGCTTGCAAAGAGTACTGCGAGAAGATGGGTGCAGACTGGCGTAAAGTGCACACCGGCGTTCTCCTCTCCGGTTACATCAACGACACCCACACCTACGTCCCGGGACCCGATGGTAAATTCGGTTATGGCGGAAAATGTTTCCCGAAAGATGTGAACGCATTTGCGGAAATGACCAAAGGAACCTCACTCGGAACACTCCTTGAGCACCTTCATGAACTGAACGTGCATTTCCGTGGCGTCGAGGAACACATTTAAAAATCTCACTGAACACATTTAAAAATCTCACTGAACACATTTAAAAATCTCACTGAACACACATTTAACAATCTTACGGAACACATCTAATAGACAAAAAAAACGGTCCAATCCCGACGGTCAAACGACGGTCAAGCGACGGTCAACCGACGGTCAAAGCCAAGGTTAGTACTCTATAACACCCTTTTTGAATCATGAAAATTGCAGTTGCAGGAACAGGTTATGTAGGTCTCAGCATCGCTACCCTACTCGCCCAGCATAACAAAGTGACGGCGGTGGACATCATCCCAGAGAAAGTGGAGATGATCAACTCTCGCCGTTCACCCATCCAAGACGAGTATATTGAGAAATACCTCGCCGAAAAAGAACTCGACCTTACGGCGACACTCGATGCCGAAGCTGCGTATAAGGATGCGGAATTCGTCGTCATTGCCGCTCCGACGAACTATGACAGCCAGCGGAATTATTTCGACACTTCGGCTGTGGAAAACGTCATTGAGACCGTCCTCCGCGTCAATCCGAAGGCAATCATGGTCATTAAATCGACCATTCCT
>SAMEA3663084__coassemble_767_pt1 | contig 10809 bp, 4 predicted proteins | sample SAMEA3663084__metabat2_low_PE_028 | metagenome-assembled genome bin SAMEA3663084 (sample SAMEA3663084) | pig gut metagenome | biome: pig gut; feature: pig-associated habitat; material: faeces | place: France | collected 2012 | reverse complement strand
ACGATTTTCGATACCTCAATGAGAGGCGCATTATATATTTTCTTTTCCATAAAGCCAATTATTTTCGTGATTCGTAATTACGGTATTACGAACATTATTTAACTAATTGTCCATCGATGGTATAAACCTCATTGCCACGGATGATGAATACCTTCTCATTTACGAGCACTTTGCGGGTAGCGCCTTGCGCATCCACAACCGCTTCGTCCACGCCGGTACATATCTGCGGCGTACGAGCCACGATACGCAAGCCGTAGCGGGCATCCGTATCCTGGTTCAGGTTAGTCGTATAAGCACTCTCAGAGAGGTTCCAGATAGCCGTACCGTCGTAAGTGAGGTAGAGTTCGTACGCATCCGTCGATACCTCGCGCTCGATGGCAATCGTGTATTCGCCTGCCTTCGGAGCGGAGAGGGTCATCGGGAAGGAGGTTGCGTCGCCTTGCGGAGCTACGGTATTGAGACAGAGTTTCGCATCGTAGCGGTCAATCCACATCTGTGCCGAACTCGTGCTCGTACCGAACTTAGCGAGGTCCTTACCGATCACGTAGGTATTCTCCTCTTTCTCCTCGTCCAGCTGAACGAACAGGCGATCCGCATGGCGGTTAGCGCCCTCGGCGGTGATCGTCAGTTGGTAGCGCGCAGGATCTGCCGATGCGTTCATACGGCGCACAGGTGCCGCGTAGCTATTATGATTTGCCTCAACAGGACTCTTCGGAGCCGCTACTTGTACGTAGATCGGCTGACCTACTACAAGATACGACTCTGCAGAGATTGCCTCATATCCGTTTCCGGCAGCATTAATGGTCTGCGCTACTGTTGTACCTGCATTCAGGTAAGCCTTAAAGAGCGAGGGGTTAGCGATTCCGTTCCATCCTGCATCCGCGGGATAACCCGTAGTCTGGTCATACTGCGCTACACTCGTCACGGTAGTCAGCAGCGATGCGCCGTCTTGCTTGCGGAAGGTAACTTGATTAACCGCAGTATTATACAGGATAAAGAGATATGCGCGACCCGGCTCAAGAACTTTCTGAGATTGATCTTTTACCGGAATCCAGCATGCGTCCACCTTGCCTTGCGCAGCACGTACGGATCCGTCGTAGTAATAGAGATCGATATCGGATCCCAAGACAGCCGGCGTAGCGGATCCATCCAGGAAGATACCGTTCGTAGCATCTACGCGCCATGGTACAGCTACGTCATACCAATGGAGACGCTCCATCGATTTTAGCAGCACGAAGTCCGCATTGCCATGAAGAATAATATTATCGGCATTGATGATCTGTCCGGACTGAGTTATACCATTGGACGTAATTGTGACGTCATTATAATCGGTAGGCGTATCTACAGTTACTTCCGCATCTATGCCCACGGGCAGGTCCGGCAACGAAGCCAGACGCATCTCTGCCGTGAGGGTAATATCTGCCGTGAGAGCCTGCGGGTCAAGAGAAGCGGAAGTACTACTCGTCTCTTGCCATTTAACAAACTCATAGCCCTCTGCCGGGGTTGCAGAGATCGATACCATAGTATTATAATCATAGGTACCTGCGCCCGTAAGCGTACATGCGCCCGGGATATTCGAACGGAGCGTAACGGTGTAGCGGTTCACTACATCCAGATAAGTCGGCTTATAGGATGCTTCACCTTGTACCGTTTGGATAGTTCCTGCTTCATTCAAGGTCTTCCATACCAACGTATAGGTATGACCTTCCTCCGGATCTTCTTTCGTTACTGCCGGAGGAGTCGGAGTAGCGCCATAGGTAAGATTTTCAGAAGAGATCAGGGTCGTTCCATCCTCTTTATAGTATTTTATCTCATAGGTCTTCGCTACTTCGCGATAAACGGCAGTATAGGTCATGGCTTGCGTCACTTCCTCAACGGCAGGCGACCAATCATCAAACACATACGTAAATTCGTTCGTAGCCGGTTTACCGGTAGATTCGGCCGGTATACCAGCCGTGATAGTCGGAGCTGTCGGCATAGTGCCTACGGCCACACTGTCTTTTTTCAGTACAGTCGTACCATTATAATCCACGAAAGTAATCTCATACTTTGTAGGCGGTTCTTCGAGCCATGTAGCACGATAGGTGGCATCTCCCGTTACCGCAGCCAGAGCCGGTTCCCATTGGAGCGTGAAGCCCGTCTTGGTCGGTACATTTTCGCATACCGGCAGTTCGTTATGTGTCAAGAACTGACGCTCGATCTCGACTCCACCTTCGGTTGTAAAGATGATGGTATATTTACGCGGTTGTTTGCTATACGTAGCGGTATAGGTCACATCGCTCGTTACTTTTCCTAACGCAGGAGTCCATCCTTTGAAGTCATAGGTATAGTCGATGTTCGGTTCACGCGTCGGGTTCGAGCCTAAGAACTCGGCTTGCGTTCCATAGGTCACGCTATAAGGCACTTCTTCCGGTTCACCGGTATTCGGATCATAGGTATACGATTTGATAGTATCGCCATTCCAGTTGAGCCATGTGATCGTGAAGCGTTGCTCCTCCCAATGAGCTGGGATCATTACTGCTGGATTATAAGGATCTGGAGTTTCTCCTTGCCAATAGTAATAGGTATCATTGTTCGGATGGATACAATGGTAGAGGTTGTCTTTCTTCTCTACCTCCCACCATTGGCAGTCTTCCATAAGGATAAAGAGACGACCGGCACCGTCCTTGTCGCTGAAGGTGTGATCGGCATTGCCTACCATCACGTCATTGACATCATCGTAGGTAGCATTGACCGCTACATATTCAGCCGGCTTCGCATAGAATGTTCCGTAGTTATCCTTCATGAAGCATTCATGCTCCTCAGCCACTTCCATCAGCGTCCAGCGGTCATTCATATAGCAGTAAGATGTACCCGCCTTCGTACTATCTGTCTCCACGAATGTACCGTCGGCATTTTTCAGTTTGGCAAGCGTACAGAGCTCGAAACCGAATACAGAAATTAGAGTATCTGGATTTAAAACCGTCGGAATTTGTAGTGGATACCCCGCCAAATTATAATTATTATGGTCATAATTAAAAATAACGTTCGGTCCAAAGCCAACGATATCTTCTCCTTCAAAACGCACACCATCGAAGTGAGGGGCATCCGCATCAAAGATAAACGTACCGGCATCCTCGTTGGTAGAGATGATCGATGCGCCACCGGTGCCGTTCTCCGCCAGACCCATAGTAGATAAATCTTTCGACCATGAAGTATAAACCGAACAGTATTCGCCGGAACGGAAAGTACCATGTACAATCAGTTTGGCATCTCCGATAGCCTCCGGCGAACTGATGTCACGAACCGTCGGTTGTCTATCCAGCGTAGCCGAATAGCGCACGATAGCGCCGAACCTACGGGAATTGCCTACATAACCTCCAGTTTTTCCATTGTCCGGATTGGTAAAACTCCATTGGTCGGCATCATAGAGATAGAGTGCGCCTTGCGCTACGCCCGGTGTACGGTTATTTACCAATGCCACTTCCGATTCCTTATCCACTTCCACTTCCATACCCGGCAGACAGGAAGTACTCTGCGTGAACTCCATATATCCGCTCAGCAAGTGGATTTTGAAGTTGTTGGTCAGCGGAAGCACGAATTTACGGGAATCCAATACCAGATTCAAGGAACCCTGTGTGCCAAAGTAACTTCTCGGCACTTCACCCAAGTTTATGACCATTGAACCGAGTTGAGCTCCACTATTGACTTCATAGACTTGCTGGTCTTTCTTCGCATCATAGTATTTGCGTACCCAAGTGTTCTCCGCGTCCGCCATCTCGTCCATGAGGAACATAGCCGCTTCACCTTCCTTGCCTACTACCTTGATATCATTGGCGTAGGCGTTGATGTCACCGGCCACATTCACCGAAGTAGCGCAGATAAGCGAAGCCCCCGGATGGTACTTAACAGGCGATTCCACGTTCTGGATAAAATAGGTGTATATCGGGAAGAGATGTGCCATATCGCGCCAACACGGATTCATACCAGGGATTTCCATCGCAATCGTAAAGGATATATCTCCACCTTTCCAGTCGCCCATTTGGAACATCTCGTGCACCGTACCACCACGTCGTGCGTCTATTTCACCGGAAAGGTAATTGCCTGCACCATCTTTCGTGCCGTCACCGGTTACGAATCCCCATGCACGCAGATAACCGCCATTGTTGATGGTCATATGGCTGCCCGGCTTCAGAATCAAGTGACCGAAGTTACCGCCCGGAATACCCATCGTCTCACCGCTACCATATTGCGTACAGGTCACTTCCAATGTACCTGCCACTTCCATATTCACGCCGCTCTCAAAAATCAGTTTGCGGAACGACACAGGATCAGGAGTACCTACTGTACTGCGCGGTACTACAGGATTAGCCGTCTCCTGATCATCGCTCATCGGCACTATCAACGTAGCATTCGCCGGGATGGTATAATAACCCGCCTTGAGCGTATAGTCATTTTCCATGATGATAATCACTTCTTCGGAGAGGTGGTTGTTGGCATAGGCAAGCGCCTCGTCCAGCGAAGCATAGGAGGTCTTACCGATACGACATACGCTAACATTGGATGCCTGTGCAGTCTCTTGATCTCCGACAAAATACTTATATCCCTCACGGAACTCCGGTCCGGCAGTATTGCGCCATTGCTGCTTCTCGTACGCAGAGGCTATATTCGCAGCATCATCTCCAAAATACGCAGATTTGAAGGTTATCTCACCATCGGCGAATTTACTCGGATTAGGGAACTTACCATTATTCACCGTCAGCGTGCCGTTGACGTTGTTCAGCGCTTTCGTACCGCCGGAGATAACCGCCAGTTTCTCAATCGTAGCCGAACCGCCATTGGTCAACACTCCATATTGCGTACCACTGATTGTACCGCGCTTGATAGAGGCAGTACCGCCGGTTACCTGGATGGCAGTTGCTCCATTAAACGTACCGCCGTTAACAATCAACGTCTTGGTAGAAGTCAAACCGGCTTGGAATTCACCATTCGTAGTGGTGAGTGTACCATTATTCGTTGCCGCACCGGTAATCGTAGCGCCATTCTGCTCTACCGTAGCATTCGCTCCGATAGTGAGTGTACCGAACGTACCGCCATTGAGGATAGCCTTGCCGCCGGTTACGTTCAGCACATTAGCCGAACCGCCAAAAGCACTATAGGCCAGCGTTACATTCCCGCCGCTAACAGTCAGCGTGTTGCTGAGCGTATAACCATTGAGATCCAAAGTGATATTTTTATTAATAGAAACAGCACTGCTGTAGTTGCTATTCAGTTTAATAATATCATCCGCTTCTGCATTGGTTAACAGCGTAGCGACATCACCCGTCTCTTGTTGCACTTTCGATTTATTGTAACGAATCGCCTGATAAGCACCACCCGTAGTACGAGCAGAGAGATGGACCTTCATCTTCACGCCCGCATAGGTCTCCAACACCAAATCCGCGCCATATTCGGCAGGATCGCTGTTCGGAGCAGTAAACGTAACAGGAACGTTAATTAAGGCATATTCTCCGTACAAAGAGATATTGGAGGTATTCCACTCTGTGATAGAAGTTGTCCAAGTTCCGGTAGTACCTGCTTTTGGGGTAATCACCGGCGACTTAAAGTGCTTCACGTCATCCGCCGAATTCAGTGCCCTGAAACCCGGCGTCTCTGCGCGGAAAGTAACGGTCTGCGTACAAGTCGGGTTTGCAGGATCCATCGTATTAGGACCTGTTACCGAATACGACTTCAATTTCACCTGCTCAAACGCCGCATAGACTGTATAATCCAGTATGTTGGCTTTGCCTTTTTTAGGGGAAGGATTCACCTTGATGGCCGCATAAGTACCACTTCCGACACCTAAATCCGTATAACCGTCCGTAAAGGACCATCCTGTAAAATACGAACCGGCATTGGCCTTGGCGTACACTTTGAAATCCACCGTAGCGCTAATCAAACTGGAAGCCAGATAGATATCGCTCCATCCTTCTTTGCTATACGTCGAAGCATAGTTTTCGTCTGCAGGCTCTACCGGATGCTCATCCTCGCTTACGAAAACCAAACCGCTACCGAGGGTGGTAGTAGCCGGTTTTGCCGTCATGCGAGCCCAGAACGCCTGAGTAAGAGCCTCATCATCCGTCATGTTAGTCGCCCACGCTGCATTCACGCTCATCCCGAGCAGGAAGAGCAGCATTGTTAATGTAATAAAAAACTTTTTCATTATCAGATTTTTTGTATTCTTGATCAATTTTGTGCTTCAATTATCGTGCCAATTTTGCACGCATATATGGATGCACGGGCGCTTATGCGCTAAAGAAAGGGGCGCAAAAATACTGTTTTTTTTTGACATACACAAGAAAAAGGAGAAGAAAATGCAAAATAATTTTATTTTGTAAAGTCCAGATGATAGTATTTTAGTTAGAAAAAAAACAGTAGTGTCCATTAAAAATAAACAAAGCACGTCCTATGCAGATGGGATTAGACCGCGGCAAAGCCGCTCAAAGTAGAAAGACCCAGGTCTGACCTGCTCAAAGTAGAAAGTAAAAAGGAAAATAGCCATGCGGATAGTAGTGATAATGCTACACGCTGAATAGATTTTTGATCAGTCTAAAATTATCAAAAATTAAGAAAAATTAATACTGATGCAATAAAATTGTAAATAAAACCAAATAAACCCTTTGAGTGAAAGCACTCCAAGCGATAAACAAAAATAAAAACAGCCCGCCGAAGCGAGCTGTTTGGGAGCCTAAAAGGCTATTTCTTTTATTCGATTACCGAACCAAGAGCGTTGTACTTCACGCCGTTCTTGATGATGATCAGTTGACCGTTCTCAAACATCTTGATAGCCTTCTCGCTAACAACGGTGTTGTCAATAGCGGTAGCGGAAGCCTTAGCGTTGTAAACGGTGAAGATACAATCTTCTCCCTTGTAGTTAATAGTAACCTCGGTCTCTTTTGCCGTGAAAGCAGTGAGATAGAGCAGGATACCTGCACCGTCTACCTTATATTGACCTTCCGGTAAAGAGATGGTAGTAAATTCTGCACTTGGGAAGTTAATGTAGATACCTTTGTTACTGTCTGCCCAAGGAGCAACCTGAATATTTACGATATTAGGATTCTCACCTGCTTTGCAAATCTTAAACTGGTTGTAGTTCTCGTCCTCAGGAGCAAGACCTACATTAAAGAACTCGATAGCATCCCAGTCGCAGCCAGCCGGCTCTGTAACAACCTCAAATACGCAACCAGCAGCAAACTCATATGTAGTATTATACTTGGTAATATAACCGATGGCACGAATCTTATCACCTGCGACAACGTCAGCAATGTCGCTTGTATTTGTCGGTTTGTATACTTCAAATGTACCCATTTCAGCATTCTTATCGTCAGCAATCCAAATAAAACCGGTAGAAGTGTTCGTCGAAATCGCATAACCTTCTACTACGTATTGGCCACCCTCGTAAAGGTCATTATTATGCTCCAAAGTGGCAGCCTTTGCAGCAGCGTCTGTACAAGTCAGGACTGTCGGCTCACTTACTGTAACTGCACAAGTAGTAGAAACACTCTCGCCAGCTTTTGCGGTAATGGTAGCGGTACCGACTTTAATGGCTTTTACCAAACCAGCCTCTGTAACAACAGCTACAGTCGGATCAGAAGACTCCCAAGTAACGGCTGTAGTTGCGCCTTCCGGTGCGAGCGTCGGGATAAGAGCCTCTTCGCGATATTGCTCAAGAGCCAATTCTGTTTTGTTCAGAGAAATGCCGGTAGCCTCAATATCCGGTACATTCTTATAGAAGTCAGCCTTCACGAATTGTACGTATTGGTTAGATTTAGTACTTGCACTTACGTTATACTCGATACGATAAAAACGGCCGGTCCAATCTGCTGCCTCAGGACGAGCAAACGTCATTGTACTCGAAGCCTCAAAGGTACCGCCGTCAACTGTAGAAATTGGGTTTTCGCCACTAGCCGCTTCCTCTGCTGTAGCATAAACTTTTAGAGTCACCGAGTTGACTGTTAGGTTTGCTGTTCCGTGCTCAATAATCACTTTCGTGATATTATCAGCCAAGGCTGTCTTGCTATACAAAACACGCACAGCATCTCCCTTACCACCGATACGCACAGGGTTCATGGTTGTATTACCAGGAACGTTCCAAGCTACGTCATCAACAGTTATGTCATAGGTAGCGCCATAGCTGTTACCACCACCTGTTGCATTCGCATACGACAAGGTGTAAACAACCGTTTCTGCTGCGAACATGCTACCTGCGAAGAGCACGGCAGCGATTAAAGAGAATAATTTTTTCATGTTTTTAAAAAATTTAAAACCATGGAGCTTCGGCTTCGTCGAGTTGCGTAAGCGAGCTTACACTCGACTTGCACGAACCTTCATAATTAGTTAAACAAAAAGTTGATTATATAAAGTTAAAACTTTAGTTCACATAATTTCGGCTGCAAAGGTACGGTTTTTTTTTCGAATATGCAAATTTATTTTGTTTTTTTTTATTTTTTATGCGCCACGACGAATAATTGCACCGAATTAAAGAGATTTTGCCAGATGATATATGCCGCTGCGCCGAGTGAAGAAAGCGGATCGAGATACATCTGCGCTATCCAAACACCCAATGAGGTATTCTTTTGACCAAACGCTTGACCGGCCGTGATACTCGACACACCGGACATCGTTTTCGGAGCCGCAGCAGGGTTAATGAGCACATCTTGGTAGTCGCGCCCCTTGCTGGGTGCCGGCAGTTTATAGCCAATCCACTTGCCCAATCCGAATTGTAGCAGGCAGGCAAAGAAGGAGCATGCTAATAAAATTAGCATATTGGTCATTTGTGATTGGTAATTGGTAATAACTGTTTGTGTGACTGTAGCAGAGAGCACGATGATCGAGGCCACCCAAAGATAGAAAGGAATCAATGCCAACTTTTTAGGTAGGACAAACTCGGGAACCCCACCCTTCCCCTCCCCACAAGGGAGGGAAGCATATTTTCGTCGATAATAAGCATTAAATCCTAAACGGAGGAGCCAGGCGCTGAAGAACGGAACAAGCAACAACGGCGCCACACGGCTGAGAATAAGTACAAACGCCGGCCAGAATTGCTCCGCAAATTGGTAATTGGTCATTTGTAATTGGTCATTTATTAATGGGAAGGTGGCGGGTACAATAATCGCCGTGGCGAAGTTAGAGAGGAGCGTGAAGGTAGTCAGGTTCTGAATAGAACCTCCCATTTTACCGGCTATAATCGGTGCGGCAGTAGCCGTAGGCATGATGAAGCAAATCATTATGCCTTGCGCCAATATCGGATCGTTCGTCAGGTATGAAACACCTGCATAACTGCCAAAACTCAAAATCATCTGTGCTGCCAATACCACCCAATGCCATTTATGCAGACGCAAGTCGAGCGGATTGACCTTGCAGAACGTAAAGAAGAGCATAAAGAAGATCAACCACGGGAGTGTGGGCGCAAGGGGCAGGAAGAGTTTATAGCCAAGGGCTCCGATGAGCATCGAGAGCCAGAGGGCGTTGGAGTCAAAGAATTTACGCATATATAATTTACAATTCACAATTTACAATTTACAAAGGTTTTATAGGGTTTGGTACAACATTTTAAGATTCGTACTTTCTATTATGTTTGTGCCAAAGCTGCCGGAACGCTTTGTTAATTGTTCATTGATAATTAACCGTTGCCGTTTCCCCATTGGGCGACGATGGAGTCCATGATAGCAAAGACTTCTTCTTTCGTGTCGGCGCGGAGGAGGGCGATGCGGGTTTGCTTGAAATCCGGTAAGCCTTTGAAGACCGGCGAAGCCGCAAAATGTCGACGCGAATGGAGGATACCTTTGCGTTCGTCATTGCCGCACCAGGCGATGGCGGAAAGCACATGTTCTTTTAAGACCGCAACTTTCTCGCTCATGGAGAAACCCCTCCCTGCCCCTCCCCTCAAGGGAGGGAAAGAAGGATCCAAGGCGGCTTTCATTTCGGCGAAGAGCCATGGGGCACCGAAGGTGGCGCGACCGATCATGATGGCATCTACGCCATAGCGTTCGAAGCACTCTTTTGCGCGTTCGGGAGTACACACATCTCCATTACCTATAATAGGTATATGTATCCGTGGGTTGTTTTTCACTTCCCCGATCAACGTCCAGTCGGCTTCGCCGCGATACATCTGAGAACGGGTGCGACCATGGATAGCAAGTTCCTGAATACCGCAGTCTTGAAGAGCAAGAGCAAGTTCGACAATAAAGAACCCCTCCCCACCCCTCCCCTCAAGGGAGGGAGTTTTGAGTCCCAAGGGATTGACACGGGGTAGGAGGTCGGCTTCGTCCCATCCGAGGCGGGTTTTGGCTGTTACCGGTGTATGCACCGCATTGACGACGGCTTTGGCGATCTCCAGCATCTTCGGTACGTCGCGAAGCAGTCCTGCTCCGGCTCCTTTGCCCGCCACTTTCTTCACCGGGCAGCCGAAATTAATATCGATAAAGTCGGGTTTGGCCGTCTCTACGATACGTGCCGCATCAGCCATCGCTTCGGGTTCCCTTCCGTATATCTGAATGGCTACCGGTCGCTCCGCATCGTGAATCGTCAGTTTGCGCGTGGTAGAAGCGATATCGCGCACCAAGGCATCGGCGTTCACAAACTCCGTATAAACACGATCCGCTCCGTAGCGTTTGCAGAGCATGCGGAAGGCTGGATCGGTAACATCCTCCATGGGAGCGAGATATAATGGGTGGTTGCTAGTCATTTATTAATTAAAGAAAAATGCGCTTTGCTTACAAAAATAATTAAAAATAAAGAAAATAAACGAACTATATTAAAAAAGTGACAAAAAAATGATATTTTACGCTA
>SAMEA3663084__coassemble_696_pt1 | contig 11368 bp, 11 predicted proteins | sample SAMEA3663084__metabat2_low_PE_028 | metagenome-assembled genome bin SAMEA3663084 (sample SAMEA3663084) | pig gut metagenome | biome: pig gut; feature: pig-associated habitat; material: faeces | place: France | collected 2012 | reverse complement strand
ACACCACGGTGTTCGGGGTCTCACGCACACCCCATATCAGCGCCGCAACCACTATTCCGGCTACTACACTGATACCTAATCCCTTCCATATGTTCCGAACACGCTCTGTCACACTAAACTCTAATCCCTAAACTCTAAACGTTTAATGCTTGTGCCACTTGTGGAACAAGCCGGTCTATATCGCCGGCACCAACGGTCAGCACCACTACCGGTTCCTTACTCTCTTCTACACGTCGTTTCAACTCCGCCACCAAGTCGGCTTTCTGCACTACCGTTCCACCTAACATCTCGCTTGTCACTCCCGTGATCGGTTCTTCTCGCGCCGGATAGATCGGTAATAAGATACACTCATCCAGTGTCCCCAATACCGCCTTAAATCCGTCCGCAAAATCACGCGTGCGGGTGTAAAGATGCGGCTGGAACACACCGATTAACTTCCGATCCGGATAGATTTTTCGAATCGAATCAATGGCCGTAGCTATCTCCTGCGGGTGATGCGCATAGTCGTCTATAAATGCTACTTTCGGCGTATTCACATGGATGTTAAATCGTCTCCAGACACCTTTGAACGAAGCCACTTGCTGCTTGATCTGCGCTTCCGGTACGCCCGTCAGTAATGCCACCGTGATAGCGGCAACGGCGTTCTCGATATTCACCCAGACCGGTACACCTAACTCGATGTCTCGAATCGTAGCCAAAGGCGATACATAATCAAAGATAATCTGTCCGTCCCGCACACGTATATTCTCCGCGTTGTCCATGCTATAGGTGTAAAGTGCAACACCCGGTTGCAGCCGCGGCTCCAGTTCAATCCCTTTCTTCATCACCAGCGCTCCGGTAATCAAACTCGTATAATGCGCAAAGGCATCACGATAAGCTTCCGGCGTACCATAGATATCCAAGTGATCCGGATCCACTGCCGTCACCACAGAGATATACGGCGTCAGGTGATGAAAACTCCGATCATACTCATCGGCCTCCACGACCACGAACTCACTCTCCGGCGCCAGCAACACATTTGTGTTGTAATTCAAACTGATGCCTCCCAAAAACGCATTTACATCCTTTAGCAAGTGTGCAATCATCGTACTGGTTGTCGTTTTGCCGTGTGTACCGGCTACGCAGAGTGCTTTCTTCTCTCCGGTCACTAACCCCAACACTTCTGCCCGCTTACGGATATCAAAACCCTGCTCCCGAAGATAAGTATAGATTGTATTGTCCTCTGGGACTGCCGGCGTCCGCACCACTAAGGTCTCTGAAGGATTTAAATCTTCAATGTTCAGTCTCAAATCATCAATTCGGTCATCATAGATGACGACGATACCTTCTTCCTCCAATTCCCTCGTCAAATCCGATGGCGTGCGGTCATACCCGCACACGCGATAACGCGCAGTACCATCCGCTCTACGCTGACGACTGAAATAACGCGCCAGACCACTCATGCCGATACCGCCTATGCCCAAGAAAAAAAGAGTTGATATTTCTTTTTGTGCTAACATGATTGCATAATACCCATTTTCGCCTGCAAAATTACTAAAAAAAAATCAGTCTGCCAATAGTAGGCCCATTTTTTCGCAAATAACCCCCTTGAAAATATTTTTTTTTTGAAAAAGAACGCGCGCGCTTGCGTATATAAAATCTTTTTTGTAACTTTGCAGCCGGTTTTGTTGTGACCAATTAAAATCAAATTCAAAATAATTTATTAACACTATGCAAACAATCAAACTGAAACGTGGTTTGGACATTCCTTTTGAAGGAGCTGCAGCCCTTACGCTCGGTAGCGTGAGACGCCCGGAGGTCTTTCATATCGTGCCCGACCATTTCGCCGGAATCACTCCGAAGCTGGATGTGAAAGTAGGCGACTCGGTGAAAGCAGGTTCTCCCCTCTTTCACGACAAGGCGTTTGAGGAAATGCAGTTCACGTCCCCTGTCTCGGGTAAAGTCGTGGATATCGTGCGCGGTGAGCGCCGTAAGGTGATGTCAATAGACATCCAGGCTGACGCTACTATCGCTTACGAGAAATTCGACGCCGCGGGTGATGTGAAGTCGCTGCTTCTCAAATCCGGTTTGTGGGCGCTCATCAAGCAGCGTCCGTATGACTGCATCGCGATGCCGAACAAGACGCCTCGCGCGTTCTTCATTTCGTCGTTTGACTCAGCGCCTGCTGCGCCGGACTACGAGTTCGTGCTCAAAGGTCAGTTACCTACTCTCCAGGCTGCTGTCAGTGCCCTCGCGCAGATCGCTCCTGTCTTCGTAGGACTGAAAGCAGGCAGCAAAACGCCGGAGTTCCGCGAACTCAAGGACTGTACCCTCTATGAGGTAGCAGGTCCGCATCCTGCCGGTAATGTCGGTGTGCAACTGAACAACCTCGCGCCGTTGGCGAAGGGAGAGACTGTCTTCACGATTAACATCCAGGATCTGGCTGTTATCGGACGTCTGTTCCAAAAAGGTATCGTTGATTACACCAAGAAAGTGGCACTTACGGGTCCGTTGGCTTACGGTCGTCAGTACTACAATGTGCTGCCGGGTATGCCGGTTGCTGCGATCTTCAAGTCGAACGTTCATGACGAGGTAGCATGCCGTTACATTGCCGGAAACGTACTGAGCGGTACACAAGTAACGATGGAGGATATGATCTCCATCTACGACAACCAGTTCACCGTGCTTGAGGACGGCGCAGACCGTCATGAGTTCATGGGCTGGCTCATGCCGCGTTTCGCGAACTTCAACGCCGGAAAGACCGACCCTGCAGGTCTGCTGGACACCTGCTTCACCCGTTGGCTCTTCGGTCCGAAGAAATACCAATGGGATGCACGTCTGAAAGGTGGACGCCGCGCTATCATCGTTAGCAACGAGTATGACCGCGTCTTCCCGATGGACATCTATCCTGAGTATTTGATTAAAGCCATGATCGCAGGTAATATCGATCGCATGGAGGCACTCGGCGCTTACGAAGTAGCACCGGAGGACTTTGCGCTCTGTGAGTTCGTCTGCACGTCGAAGATGCCGCTGCAGGCTATCGTGCGTCAAGCGCTGGACAATTTAAAAAAGGAGATTGAGTGATGGAAAAGTTATATGCTATTTGGAAGAAGTTCGGTAAGAACTTCGAAGAAGGCGGTAAGCTCTCCAAGTTGAGCTCGTTCTATGACGCCTTCGATACCTTCCTGTTCACTCCGCAAACCACCGCTAAGAAAAACGGCACCCATATCCATGACGGTTCGGACTCCAAGCGCACGATGATCATCGTAGTGCTCGCTTTGGTACCCGCACTCCTCTTCGGTATGTTCAATGCCGGTTATCAGCACCTGCTCGCTACCGGACAACTGGCTGAGGGTCTCACCTGTGCCTTGTTCTGGAAAGCGTTCGGTTTCGGTTTGCTGGCCGTGCTGCCGTATATCCTCGTTTCCTACATCGTCGGCTTGGGTATTGAGTTCGTAGTAGCTCAAATCAAGCATGAGGAGGTAGCGGAGGGATATCTGGTAACAGGATTCATTATACCGCTCATCGTGCCTATTAACACCCCGCTCTGGCAAGTAGCCATCGCAGTAGCGTTCGCTGTTATCTTTGCCAAAGAGGTGTTCGGCGGCACAGGTTATAACATCTTCAACGTAGCGCTCATCACGCGTGCGTTCCTCTTCTTCGCATACCCGTCGTCCATGACGGGCGATAAGATGTTCGTTCGTGATGGTGGTACCTGGGGTTGGGACGGCGGTCTCGTAGATGGTTACACCTGCGCTACCCCGCTTACCCAATTAGCTACCGGTACGGATGTGCAACTCTCGTTCTGGGACATGGTGAACGGACTCGTTCCGGGTTCGGTCGGTGAGACCTGCATCTGGGCAATCCTGCTCGGCGCATGTCTGCTGATTGCTACCGGCGTAGCTTCGTGGAAGACCATGCTCGCTACCTTCATCGGCGGCGGTCTCACCGCTTGGCTCTTCAATGTAGCAGGCTCTGAGGCTAACCTCGCAGCGCAGTACCCGTGGTACATGCACCTCGTCAGCGGCGGTTTCGCTTTCGGTGCGGTCTTCATGGCTACCGATCCTGTCACCTCTGCACGTACCGAGTGCGGTAAGTGGATTTACGGTTTCCTCATCGGTCTCGTAGCAGTACTCGTGCGTGTGCTCAACCCTGGTTATCCCGAGGGAATGATGCTCGCTATCCTGCTCATGAACGCCTTTGCGCCGCTCATCGACTGGTGTGTAGTACAGGTCAATATTAACAAACGACTCAAACGCTCTAACATTTAATCATTATGGCACAGAAGAAATTTGTATGTTCCGTATGTGGTTATGTGCACTACGGAGACGCAGCGCCAGAAGTTTGTCCTATATGTAAGCAATCGGGTGTTTTTGTAGAGGAGAAGAAGAAAGGTATCGACACCAATAGCAATACCTACACTATCGTATATTCAACTATTTTGGTTGTTATCGTAGCAGTATTGCTCGCAGTGGTGAGCCAAGTTCTCTCTCCACGCCAAGAAGCAAACATCCTGCTGGACAAGCAGAAACAAATATTAGGCGCGTTGAAAATAGATTACAGCACAGGCAATCCTGCTGACATCTACATGGCACACGTAAACGACACACTCACTTATGACAAGCAAGAAGTCTATGTAGCGAACGTCAACGGCGAAACCAAATATATCCTGCCGCTTTCCGGTAAGGGTCTTTGGGGCGGCATTGGTGGTTACCTCGCACTCGATGAGGACAAGAACACTATCTACGGCGTGAACTTCAACCACGAGTCCGAGACTCCGGGTCTGGGTGCGCTCATCGTAGAGAAACCTTTCCGCAGCCAGTTTGAAGGCAAGCACATCCGCAATGCCGAAGGTGCTGTCGTTTCTGTAGCGGTTCTCAAAGCCGGCAAGCATGCCGACGGACAGGAGCAGGTAGATGCCATCTCCGGCGCTACCATCACCTCTACCGGTGTCAGCACCATGCTCCACGAAGAGTTAGTGAATAATTATCAAGAGTTTCTTGCAGGCAAAGCCGGTCATACAGCTGAAAGCGATCCTACAGCCGAAGGCGGTCTTACAGGCGAAGCCGGTCAATTTAATACGGAGGATTAAATTATGTTGAGTCAGAAAACTAAGGACACATTACTCGGTCCTCTTAACGCCAATAACCCTGTCGTAGTGCAGGTGCTCGGTATCTGTTCGGCGCTTGCCGTAACGGTGCAACTCAAACCTGCGCTCGTCATGGGTATCGCCGTGACGATCATCGTGGCGATGTCGAACGTGATCGTGTCGCTTCTGCGTAACACTATCCCGATGCGTGTGCGTATCATCGTGCAACTCGTGGTAGTAGCGGCGCTCGTGACACTTGTCAGCGAGGTGCTCAAAGCCTTTGCTTACGACGTAGCAATGCAGCTGAGCGTTTACCTCGGTCTGATCATCACTAACTGTATTCTCATGGGTCGCCTCGAGGCGTTCGCCATGACCAACAACGCATGGGATTCCCTGTTGGACGGTCTGGGCAACGGTCTGGGTTATGCCATCATCCTCATCATCGTAGCCTTCGTGCGCGAGCTGTTCGGCGCAGGTCAACTGCTTGGGTTCCAAGTGATCCCGCAGAGCTTCTACGCCCTCGGCTACGAGAACTGCGGTATGATGCTCATGCCCGCCATGGCGCTCATTCTGGTAGGTTGTGTAATCTGGGCACATCGCTCAATTAATGATAAGGAGGCTAAGTAATGGAACACGCATTAAGTTTATTTGTCCGCTCGATATTTGCGGATAACATGATTTTCGCGTACTTCTTGGGAATGTGCTCATACCTCGCCGTTTCGAAGAACGTGAAGACCTCAGCCGGTCTGGGTGTAGCCGTTACTTTCGTGCTCATCGTTACCCTGCCGGTTAACTACCTGCTGCAGACGCTCGTGCTCGAGCCGCTGCATCTGGAGTACCTCAGTTTCATCCTCTTCATCGCCGTCATTGCCGCTATCGTGCAACTGGTGGAGATGGTTGTGGAGAAATACAGCCCGTCGCTCTATGCGAGCCTCGGTATCTTCCTGCCGCTGATTGCGGTGAACTGCGCTATCATGGGTGGTTCGCTCTTCATGCAGCAGCGTATCGGCCTGCCCGCAGTGGATCCCAAGGCCATCACCTCGCTCGGCGATGCATTTATGTACGCCTTCGGTTCGGGTCTGGGATGGTTCTTAGCCATCGTCTGCCTCGCAGGTATTCGTGAGAAAATGGAGTATAACGACGTACCGAAGCCGCTGCAAGGCCTTGGAATCACATTCATCACCGTCGGCCTCATGGCCATGGCGTTCATGTGCTTCAGCGGAATCGAGATCTAATTGTCTAACAGGTATTTAATAAATAACCAATGAACGTAATTAGGCCCACATACTTGCTTGTACTAATAACCTGCTTGATTATGGTTAGTTGTTTTGGTGGTCCAGACCCGATTGAGGGAGAGAACACTTATACAATTGAGAATACAACAAGTGATGAGATACAAGTGGTGTACACTTTTGCCTCTAACATTGGATCCGAATCCGGGCAAACGGATAGTATTGTCATCAAACCGATGCAATCGAATAGATTCGTAGAGTTTATTATAGGTGCGCCGGACTGGACTCCAAGTCATGTATTTGCGAGTATGGTTTTTCTATCTACAGAGAAAGACACCTTGCTCAAAATGGATGTGGTGGATGACAGAGAATGGGTTTTTACCGATAGTGTGATAGACCATGGATACAAGGTTGGTTATTATCATTGGTTATATAAATTTTCGAAATAATATGAATATAACAGCTATTTTATACGCAGTTGCAGTATTCTTAATCGTAATACTCCTGTTAGTAGCAATTTTGCTTGTTGCCAAGAAGTACCTCGTTTCCTCAGGAAATGTCAAGGTCACCATCAACGGCGACAAGGTCTATGACGTGGCAGCCGGTGGCTCGCTCCTGAACCAACTCGGCGAAGCAGGTGTTCACCTGCCCTCTGCCTGCGGCGGTAAGGGCTCATGCGGACAGTGCAAATGCCAAGTCCTCTCCGGTGGCGGCGAGATTCTGCCTACCGAGACCGTCCATTTCTCCCGCAAACAGCAGAAAGAAGGCTGGCGTCTGGGCTGTCAGGTCAAAGTGAAAGAAGATATTCAGATGAAGGTCGATGAGGCCGTGCTCGGCGTCAAGGAATGGGAATGCGAAGTCATCTCCAACAAGAACGTCGCTACCTTCATCAAAGAGTTCAAGGTGCAGCTGCCTCCGGGCGAGCACATGCACTTCGAGCCGGGTTCGTACGCACAGATCATCATCCCCGAGTACGACATCGACTACGACCGCGACATGGATAAATCGCTCATCGGTGACCTCTACCTGCCGGCTTGGCAGAAGATCGGTCTGTTCAAACTCAAACAGAAGAACACCCAGGCTACCGTGCGTGCTTATTCGATGGCTAACTACCCCGACGAGGGCGACATCATCACCCTTACCGTCCGTATCGCTACCCCGCCTTTCAAACCGAAAGAGCAGTGCCCGAACGGACCGGAGTTCATGGACGTACCCTGCGGTATCGCTTCCACGTATATCTTCTCGCTCAAACCGGGTGATAAGGTGCGCATGAGCGGTCCTTATGGCGAGTTCCGTCCTGTCTATGACAGTAAGAAGGAGATGATCTGGGTTGGTGGTGGAGCCGGTATGGCGCCGCTGCGTGCGCAGATCATGCACATGCTCAAGACCCGCAACTGCCGTGACCGTGAGATGCACTATTTCTACGGCGCACGTGCTATCGACGAAGTCTTCTTCCTCGACGATTTCCTCGCTTTGGAGAAGGAGTTCCCGAACTTCCATTTCCACTTGGCGCTGGACCGTCCGGACCCGAAGGCAGACCAACTCGGTATCAAGTACACCCCGGGCTTCATCGCTCCGGTTATGGGCGACACCTACCTCAAGCAGCATGACGCTCCCGAGGACATCGAGTATTACTTGTGTGGACCACCGATGATGGCTAAGACGGTATTGGATCTCCTGCACTCCCTCGGAGTGGACGATGCAGACATCCGCTTCGATAATTTCGGAGGTTAAACGAATATATAATAAGGGACGCGCGTACATGTGTATGCGCGTTCTTTATTTTTTATCTTTTTAGCAAAAAAATTGCATATCTCAAAAAAATGCAGTTTGCAGGCGAAAAAGCGTAAAATACCCACTAAACAGCCAAATTATGGCGATGGTTTAGGGATTATGGGTTAGAGGTTAAAAAGCGCTGGTTTTGAGGAGAGTGCGGGTTGATTTGGGCGGTTTGGCGATAATGGGAGGACTTTGAGGGGTTAGAGGTTAGGGGTTAGGGGTTAGAGAAGAGTGTTATTTTGGGGATGATTTGACAAAAAAGCGTCCGCAATTGCTCGAAAAGGAGAAAAAAAATAAAAAAAATAAAAAATTATGCGTTTTTTCTTGCGTGGATAAAAAAAAAGCAGTAACTTTGTGGCTGTTTTAAAAAAAACTACTAGTTTACTAGTTTACTAGTTCACTAGTCCACTAGAAATCAAATCAAAAACAATAATAAACAATTCTAATCATGGCAGACAACAAAGTAAACATGTTAGCGGATTTTGCTCCGGTGTCGAAACAGGCATGGAAGGACAAGATTATCGCTGACTTGAAAGGTGCCGATTTCGATAAGAAATTGGTGTGGCGCACGCCGGAAGGATTCAACGTGCAGCCGTTCTACCGCCGTGAGGACCTCAAAGGCCTGAAGACCACCGTCTCTGCGCCCGGTCAGTTCCCCTACGTCCGCGGTACGCGTACAAACAACGAGTGGGCAATTCGCCAGAACATCTGCGCTTGCAAGAACGCTCGCAAGGCAAATGCGAAAGCCCTGGAGGTGCTCAACAAGGGTATCACGTCGCTCGGTTTCTGTCTCAACAAGGACAAACTGACGTACAACTTCATCAAGACGCTGCTCAACGGCGTTTATGCACCGGCAGTAGCCATCAACTTCTCTATCTGCGCATGCGCAGCGCCGAAGCTGGCGAACATCCTCGTGCGTTACTACGGCCGCATGGGTTATGACACCAAGGGCCTCATCGGTTCTATCAACGTGGACCCGATTAAGAACATGCTCCTCAAGGGCAAAGCCCTGACCCGTGAGCAGGTATCTCAGAAGATCGCGGAGACCGTCAAAGCAGCTAAGTCGCTGCCGGGTTACCGCGTAGTAGGCGTCAACTCCGTCATCCTCAATAACTCCGGCGCTTATGCCGCTCAGGAGCTCGCGTACGCGCTGGCATGGGGAGCCGAGTACATGACGATGATGACCGAGGCAGGCATCCCGAACTACCGCGCAGCCAACGCGATCCGTTTCAACATGGGTATCGGCGGCAACTATTTCATGGAGATAGCTAAGTTCCGTGCAGGTCGTCTGCTGTGGGCGAAGATCGTGGAGGCGTACAAAGACCCGATCTTCACGACCGCTCTCCGCAACGCCGCTAAGATGAACGTCAGCGCCGAGACCAGCCGTTTCAACATGACCGTCTTCGATGCGTATGTGAACCTCCTCCGCACGCAGACCGAGACCATGAGTGCGGCACTCGCAGGTGTGGATGAGATCACCGTTACGCCGTTTGACGTGACCTACGAAGAGCCGACAGAGTTCAGCGAGCGTATCGCACGTAACCAGCAGCTGCTCCTCAAAGAGGAGGCACACTTCGATAAGGTCGTTGACCCCGCAGCGGGTTCGTACTACCTTGAGAACCTGACCGCTTCTATCGCTGCCGAGGCATGGAAGCAGTTCCTCGACATCCAAGAGCGCGGCGGTATGTACCAACTCGTTGCCGAAGGCAAGGTACAAGAGCACATGGCGGCTAACCTCAAAGCACGTCTCGCTGACGTCGCTAAACGCAAAGAGGTGCTCCTTGGTTCGAACCAGTTCCCGAACTTCACCGAGAAAGCGCTTAAAAAGATTAAGGACCGCTGCGCTAAAGGAATAAAGAATAAAGATCAAAATGCGTCATGCGGATGTAATTCGTCCTTACTCCTTACTCCTTCAGCCGAAGGCGGTCAACAAATTCCTACACTGCCCGTTGCGCGTGCAGCGGAAGAGTTTGAACAGCTCCGTCTCGAGACCGAAGGCGCCAAGAAACAGCCGGTTGCGTTCATGCTGACCATCGGTAACCTCGCTATGCGTATCGCGCGTGCGCAGTTCAGTTGTAACTTCCTCGCCTGCGCAGGATACAAGGTCATCGACAACAACGGTTTTGCTACCATCGCCGAAGGTATCAAGGCAGCCCGCAAGGCGAAAGCGGACATCATCGTCCTCTGTTCGTCTGACGACGAGTATGCTGACCTCGCGCCGAAGGCATGGAAGAAGCTCCAGAATGCCAAAGAGCTCTTCATCGTTGCCGGTGCTCCGGCGTGCATGGAGGACCTCCAGAAGCTCGGCATCACCAACTTCATCCACGTCCGTTGCAACGTCCTCGAGACCCTCAAAGCCCTTAATGCACAGTTACTGAAGAAATAAATTGTGAATCAGGAATCAAGAGTCAAGATTCAGGATAAAAATGGTTAGTGAGAGCATAGGCGAGCCCACCAAGGTAACATGTCCTTACTCCTTACTCTTGACTCGCAAATAAAGACAAAATGCATAACTTTCGAAAACTCGACACATGGCTTGACGGCGTGGAATTAGCGGATACTATTTATACGCTGACTGCGTCTTTCCCGAAGACGGAAATTTATGGTCTATCTTCTCAGATGCAGCGTGCTGCCGTGTCTGTGCCTTCGAATATCGCTGAAGGCTCCGGTAAGGGGAGCGACCGTGATTTTGCGCGTTTTCTTTCTATCTCGTTGGGTTCGCTTTTCGAACTGGAAACGCAGATTGAGATAGCATACCGTCGCGGCTACATCTCAACGGAGAACTATTATGCCTTGCGTCCGAGAATTGAGAGTTTACAGAAAAGGATTTATAACTTGCGCGTGCACTTGGCACCCGACTTGGATGCTATGCCCGCTACGAGTGCTACATCCGCTAAAACATTTTAGTCTTTATTCCTTATTCCTGACTCCTTAATCAAAATTGGAATCAAGAATCAGGAGCCAAGAATCAAGATAAGTTACTATAGACGACACATTTTAGTCTTTATTCCTTATTCCTGACTCCTTAATCAAAAAAAGCATATGAAACCAGATTTCAAACAAATTGATATTAAGCAAGTTTCGGCCAGCAAGGTTGTTGGCCCGAACACCGCCGACTGGCAGACGCCCGAACTCATCGACGTCAAGCCGATCTACACCAAAGAGGACCTGCAGGGCATGGAGCACCTCGACTACGTCTCCGGTATCCCGCCGTTCCTCCGTGGCCCGTACAGCGCCATGTATCCTCTCCGTCCCTGGACCATCCGCCAGTATGCCGGATTCTCCACCG
>SAMEA3663084__coassemble_616_pt1 | contig 12314 bp, 10 predicted proteins | sample SAMEA3663084__metabat2_low_PE_028 | metagenome-assembled genome bin SAMEA3663084 (sample SAMEA3663084) | pig gut metagenome | biome: pig gut; feature: pig-associated habitat; material: faeces | place: France | collected 2012 | reverse complement strand
GTGGTCTTCAGCACCTTGTAATTGGTAATTGCGATATCACCTCCGTCGTCCACAGGAGACGAATAAACCACCGCATTCCGTTTGTCTTCCGTTAACCAGGTCGTTATCTTTCCTTCGCGCGGAGACGGCACACCCTCCGTTAACGCAATATATGTGCGCTCCGTCACTAACTCACGCCAGTACTGCCGCATATAATGCTGCAACTCCTCCGAACGCGCGAAGACCAATAAACCACTTGTCTCTCTGTCCAGCCGGTGTACTACATAAATCCCCGCGCGCGCGTTCTGTTTTTTTACGTACGCGCGTAGGATGGAGTAGGCTGTCGTTTCACTGCTACCTGGCGTTGCCGCTACTGTCAGCAGACCGGGTTGCTTATTGACAACAATCAAGTCATCGTCTTCGTATACGATGCGTAACTTCGGATGAGTCAACTGACTGTTGCCCCGACCGGAACTAACCGTCACGATATCACCCGCCTTCAGCATGAAGTCATGCCGCGTCTGAATAGCATTACCTACCTTGACGCGACGCTGACCTAATAGCTGCTTAACCGATGAACGGGCCATGCCGCCCATCTTGGCCATTAGGAAGTCCATCAACTGGCCTCCCTCGGCCACTTTTAAAACGGTATCTTGTTTACGTTTAATCATTTCTTTTTACCTAATAACGGAGCTGCCCAGAAGTAATACTCCGGCTTCGTATTCTTGATCCATGCAATGCCGGCCATCGAGTTGATCACCAGGAAGAAGCAGAAGAGTACCAACGAGAAGATATTACCCAGGAAGATGAAGAGAACTATTCCTGCTACGCTATAGATAAACCAGTACAGCCACGAATCGTTCTTACGATAAATCAACCAATAGTTCGCCAGGAACGAAGACGAGATCATCAATCCGTTGCATAACTTAACTACCATATTATCAGTAAAACCATTGTGCTGGAATATCATCGTTTGAATCAGATAGTCTCCTGCCGTTACAGCCAAACCAATGAAGATCGACAGCCAGAAACGCGGGATATCCAGGAACTTCGGCTCAAAACTTGCACCTCCGTCGTCTTTCTTCCGACTCCATTTATAGATACTCATCATCTGGAACGGAATGAACACAAAGAAATACAGGAAGGTACTGTCGTAACTCTTCTGCAGCGTAAACTGTACACCTAACAACGCCGACATCACGATACCTGCATAAAAACCCGTATAGTTCTGCGGGTCGCGAATCGTCAGGATGTAACTCACGCCGATGATAGAAGCCGGAATGCCTACGCACCATGCGGCGTCTGACCACTTAAGCAGTGTGCCGGGTTCAAAAATAAACTGCTCAGCCAACCACAGCAATCCGAAGATGGCTGCAAACATGCCGATCGAAAGAAGTAAATTACGGCCTAAGGCCTTCCAAAGATTTGCGTTTTCCATAATATCCTAAATCTAAAATCAAAAATAACAATAAGGGCGGACACACTCGTCCGCCCTTGTTGTTGCCCGCATTACCTGCGAGTGCGATTGCCGTAGCGAGACATAAACTTGTCCACACGACCTGCGGTGTCCACCAGTTTGGACTTTCCGGTGTAGAACGGGTGACTCGTGTTCGAGATCTCCAACTTGATCAGCGGATACTGAACGCCGTCAATCTCGATCGTGTCCTTGGTAGCTGCGGTGGAGCGACTGAAGAACTGAGTACCGTCAGACATATCTTTGAAAACTACTACGCGGTAGTTATCAGGATGAATTCCTTGTTTCATAAGTCTTTCTTTAAACTTTAAACGTTAAACTTTAAACTTTAATTACTCAGCTACAACATTCAACTTGATGTCAGCTTTTACCTCACGATGCAGACGAGCCTGTGCGGTATACTCACCTAACTCCTTAATCGGCTCAGCGAGCGTAATCACTTTCTTGTCGATGGTAATCTCGTTGGCAGCCAGTGCCTGCGAGATAGCAGCGGTGGTTACTGTACCGAAGATCTTTCCGTCCTCGTTGGCTTTTACTTTAACCTCGATTACGGTCTCTGCGAGTTTAGCCTCCAATGCCTGTGCGTCTGCCAGCAATTTTGCAGCCTTGTGAGCCTGTTGTTTCAGGTTCTCTGCCAACTGCTTCTTGTTGCTCTCATTAGCAATGATAGCAATCTTCTGCGGCAACAGGTAGTTGCGTCCGTAGCCGTCACGTACTTTTACGATGTCGTTCTTGAAACCCAGATTAGCCAGGTCTTGAATCAAAATTACTTCCATAATCTCTCAACTTTAAACTTTAAACTTTAAACTGGGTTTACTTCATCATGTCGGTTACGTAAGGCAGCAATGCCAAGTGGCGTGCTTTCTTAACGGCCTGAGCAACTTTGCGTTGGAACTTCAACGAAGTACCCGTGATACGACGAGGAAGAATCTTACCTTGCTCGTTCAGGAACTTCTTCAAAAACTCAGGATCTTTGTAATCGATGTACTTGATTCCGCTCTTCTTGAAACGGCAGTACTTTTTCTTCTTCTGATCCGAACCTTGCGGAGTCAGATAGCGAATTTCGTCATTCTGTGCCATAATTAAGCCTCCTCTTCTACTTTTTTACCTTTGTTACGACGCTTCTCGGCGTACTCAAATGCGTACTTGTCAAGACGGGTCGTCAGGAAGCGGATTACACGCTCATCACGACGGAACTCGGTCTCGAGGGTAGCGATTACTGCGGGCTCTGCATCAAACTGAAGAATGAAATAGAAACCCGAATTTTTACCTTGGATAGGGTAAGCAAGTTGCTTCAAACCCCACTCCTCACGGTTCAGGATGGTACCGCCATTCGACGTGAGAAGATTCTCGAATTTTTCTACTGCCTCCTTTGTCTGCGGCTCAGACAAAACGGGAGTCAATACGAAGGCAGTTTCATAATGATTTACCATTGTTTAGTAAACTTTTTTTAATTTGTTAATACTATTTCCTAGTCTTACCTAGGTCACCCTAGGTTTTCCTAGTTTCCTTATACATTCTCTCGCGCTCACACGCGAAATGGACTGCAAAATTACTGCTTTTTTTTGACATACACAAATATTTTCTAAAGAAAATACGTTTTTTCGTGTTTTTTCTTCATTTCGCTATCTCTATTTGGCTTCTTTCTTCTTTTCCAAGCTCATCCGATGAGCCGCTCATCCGTCTGGTATGTTCTTTCCCGGCAGATTATGGTATGTCCATTTCCCGCGGATTGTATCCGCGTCTTTCTTTCTTCTTTTCCAAGCTCATCCGATGAGCCGCCCCTCCGTCTGGTATGTTCTTTCCCGGCGGATTATGGTATGTTTATTCCCGGCGGATTCCATCCGCCTCCCCTTCCGTCGCCTCCCCTTCCACCGCCCCTCCGTCTTCCACATCGATGAATGATCCGTTGTGGACTTTTTGTTGACTTGCCTCCTGGTTTTCACCTACTCCCAATGGATGCTCAATGGATGCAGAAAGGGTGCTCAATGGTTGCTTTACCCAACCTGAGCACCCTTTCATAACTTTTAACTCTTAACTTGTCTCTATTCTATCTCCCTTCCTTCTTTCAGCGCTACACTCACTTCGTGCCTTACAAAGTCGCACAAACGTCCATAAGCCGGCTTGCCCCATTTCTTCGCGCGGTATAATGTCTCATCATATTTCGCCTGCCATATCGCCCTGCGTGCCGGGTCATGCAAGATCGCTTTACTCTCCGCAATATAATTGCCAAAACTCTTGCATGTCGGGTGAGCGGCTTTCTTTTCCTTCGTCTTCTTACTCAATTCAGGCTTCAGACACACCGCCGCCTCTTTTCCGTTTCCGGGAATATGCCGTGCGTAGTGCTTCTTATCGATGCTTCCTTGCAAATCATCTACCAGAGTAGTCCACTTAACTTTCATAAGACCTTCCTAAATTTTCTGCAAATTTACAAAAAATATCTGACATATGCAAATTTTCATCCTTTATTTTGTACAAAAAACTCCATTTTCTGCACTTTTGTTTGCATAAATGCAAAAAATGTACTATCTTTGCACCTCGAAAGGCTGAATTCTGACTACTGAATACTGATAACTAACTATAAATACCATGCGTAAAACAATTATTCTTATGCTTTCTGTAGCATTATTAGCCGTTGGCTGTTGCAAACAGCAGAGTAACCAACCCAAAATGGAGGACGAGTGCCTCTATAGTCCCGAGCAAACCGATTTCGCTTTTTGGTCCAATGTCGCCGAGCAAATGGAGCTGCGTCTCTATGCTGCACCTGACGCACAGGACTTCGAGACCGTCGCGCTCACCAAAAACGAGAACGATTTCTGGACCGCCTCTGTCTCCGGTGATCTCGTCGGCAAGTACTACACCGTACGTTCGTTCCAAAACGGCGAATGGGCTGCCGAGTCTCCCGGCATCTTCGCTAAAGCCGTTAGCATCAACGGCCAAAAAGCCGCGATCCTCGATCTAAACGCAACCAACCCCGAAGATTTCGATAAAGACGTCCGTCCTGCGATGACCGACCCGACCGATATAGTCGTCTATGAGACCCATTTGCGTGATTATACGATGGCGAATCCGGCGATTGAAAATAAAGGTAAGTTCCTGGCTTTCACTGAGCAACCGGCTATAGACCATCTCAAAGAACTCGGTATTACCCACCTCCAGATCCTGCCGTTCTTCGACTTCGGCTCCATCGACGAGACCAAAACAGCTGAAGGCTCAAAGCTGAATGCTGAACGCTCTTATAATTGGGGTTACGATCCGGTGAACTACAACGTACCTGAAGGCGGTTATAGTACCAACCCCTACGATCCGGCATGCCGTATTCGCGAAGCGAAACAGATGATCCAAGCGCTCCACAAAGCCGGTATTCGTGTCATCATGGATGTCGTTTATAACCACACTTACGATGTCATGGGTTGCGCACTCGGACGCGTTGTGCCGAAGTATTTCTACCGCCTCAACGAAGATGGTACGTACGCCAACGGTTCCGGTTGCGGCAATGAGACCGCGTCCGACCACGAGGTGTACCGCCGCTTCATGGTCGAGTCCGTTTGCTACTGGGCACGCGAATACCATATCGACGGCTTCCGTTTTGACCTCATGGGCATCCATGACCAAGAGACCATGAACGCCATCCGTGCGGCCCTCGATGAGATCGACCCCACCATCCTCACCTATGGTGAAGGGTGGGCTGCCATGGCTCCTTCCTATCCGTATGAAGACCTCGCTATGAAGCAATGGACCTATAAGATGCCGCGCGTAGGTGCGTTCAGCGACGATATCCGTAATGCCCTCATCGGCTCTCCCTTTGACCACGAACGCGGCTTTGCCTCCGGTAATCCTGCCGGTAAGCAAGCCCTCATGAACGGTCTGGTCGGATGTATAGGTTTTGAAGACCCGAATGGCTTGCTGGGTCCGGAGCCTCTCCGGTGGGCGGGCGAACCCATGCAACATGTCTCCTACATCACCTGCCATGATAACTACTGCCTTCGTGACCGCATCGAGGTCTCTGCTCCCGAAGAGAGCGAAGAGACCCAACTGCGCATGAACAAGCTCGCCCAGACTGCCGTCCTCGTTTCACAAGGCATGTCCTTCCTCTATGGCGGTGAGGAACTCTACCGCACCAAGCAGGGCATTGATAACAGTTACCAAAGCCCCGATTCGATCAATACTATTCCGTGGGAAAATAAGGAGAAATATGCGGACTTGTTCGAATACTACCAGAACATGATAGCTATCCGTCGTGCCCACAAAGGTTTCCGTCTCGGCTCATCTGAACTCGTTAAAGAGCATGTGGAATTCGTGCCGACCGAGAACGAGTCGCTCATCGTCTATCGCATCAAAAACCTCGAAGGCATCGATACCGCCAAATCGCTCATCGTCCTCCTCAACGGCGGCAACCAAGCGCAACAAATCGAGATACCGGAAGGTAAGTATATCTTGCTGGCTTTCAACGGCGAAGCTGACGTGAACGGTCTCTCGGAATTGGAAGAGTCCCAAGCCATCGTAGCTCCCTATTCCGCTACGATTCTTGCCGAGAAATAGGCATTCTTTCTCCCTCCCTTTTAGGGGAGGGGCGGGGAGAGGCTTATCCTTCTATCGCTTGTAAACGATTCTGCATCTCGAGCATCTCGTCTCGTAGGAAAGCGGCGGTCTCAAAATCCGTCGCTTTTGCTGCAGCGAGCATCTGTTTGCGCTTCTCGTCTATCGCCTTCTCCAATTTCTTGGCGTCCATCTTCTGCCATTCGGCATTCTTCCAACCGGCCTTAATACTCTCCGTCAACTTCCGCTTCTCTTCCTCAGGATCCTTATATAAGCCCGCCAAAGCACTCGTGTTAATCTCTTTCTTGATCGGCGTCGGAACAATCCCGTGCTCTTCGTTATACTTCATCTGAATAGCCCGTCTCCGATTGGTCTCATCGATCGTCGCCTTCATCGCCGGCGTGATCTTATCGCCGTATAAAACTGCCTTGCCGTGCACGTGTCGCGCCGCACGACCTACCGTCTGTGTCAGACTGCGTTGATCTCTCAAGAATCCCGTCTTGTCGGCATCCAGTATCGCTACCAGACTCACTTCCGGCAAATCGAGTCCCTCTCTTAACAAGTTCACACCCACTAACACATCGTATTCACCCTTCCGCAAGTCCTCCATGATCTTCACACGCTCAATGGTATCTATATCCGAATGGATATAAGCGGACTTAATTCGGTACTTCCGCAAATACTCATCCAACTCCTCTGCCATTCGTTTCGTCAGCGTCGTCACCAGGCAGCGTTCATTGCGGTGAATCCTAAACTTGATCTCGTCCATCAGATCATCCACCTGGTCTTTAGTCGGACGCACCTCGATCTCCGGATCCAACAATCCCGTCGGACGAATCAACTGGTCAATCACGATACCTTCGCTTCGCTCCAGCTCGTACTCATCCGGCGTCGCAGATACATAAATCGTCTGACCCGTTTTCTGCTCGAATTCCTCGAACTTCAGCGGTCGGTTATCGCGTGCCGCCGGCAAACGGAAACCATATGTCACTAAGTTATCCTTTCTCGCCTTATCGCCGCCGTACATACCCCGGATCTGTGGAACGGTCACATGACTCTCGTCAATGACGAGCAACATATCTTTCGGGAAATAATCCAGCAGACAATAGGGTGGGGTGCCTTCTTCGCGACCGTCGAAATAACGGCTGTAATTCTCCACACCCGTGCAGTATCCCAATTCGTCCAACATCTCCAGATCGTACTTCACGCGCTCCTCTATACGCTTTGCGTATAATTCTTCTCCTATACCGATGAAATACTCGATCTGTTTCGCCAAATCCGCTTTGATCTGTTCCTTCGCAGAAGCAATCCGTTCCGCACTCGTCAAGAAGATCGTCGCCGGACTCAGGTTATAGTGGTCAAACTCCTCAATCACCTGTCCGCTAATCGGATCAACCGTCAAGATGGCATCGATCTCATTGCCGAAAAACTCCACCCGAACTAAATAGTCCGCGTACGCCAAAGCGATATCAATCGTATCGCCTTTCACGCGAAAGCGCCCACGCGCTAATTCTATATCGTTACGCACGTACTGCGCACCTACGAGTTGTTTCAGCAAGTTGTCCATGGGCATCACTTCGCCGCGTTTCAACTCCACCACATTCGCCGTGAAGTCCTGCGGGCTTCCCAAACCGTAGATGCAACTGACTGAACTGACAATAATCACATCTTTCCGTCCGCTCAGCAACGCCGCTACGGCACTCAACCGCAACCGGTCGATCTCTTCGTTTATAGACAAATCTTTGTCTATATAGGTGTCCGTACTCGGGATATACGCCTCCGGCTGGTAATAGTCGTAGTAACTCACGAAATACTCCACCGCGTTATGCGGGAAGAACGCCTTCATCTCCGAATACAACTGCGCCGCGAGGGTCTTGTTATGACTCATGATCAGCGTCGGCCGATTCAACTCCTGTATCACGTTCGCTACCGTAAACGTCTTTCCGCTACCCGTCACACCCAGCAACACCTGCGCATCTGCACCGGCTTTTACACCCTCAACCAGCGCCTTTATCGCCTCCGGCTGGTCTCCTGTCGGTTTATATGGACTCTCTAATCGAAACATCTATTGTCATCCTAGTCTGTCTAGTTTGTCTAGTTTGTCTAGTTAGTCTAGTTATTCTAGTTTTTCTAGTCTGTCTATTCGTCCTAGTCCGCCTAGAAAAAAGGGGAGCCATTTGGTTCCCCTTCGAGTTATTTAACTCGTCTTTCTTGAATGCGGGCTTTCTTACCCGTACGCTCGCGGAGGTAATACAGTTTTGCACGACGTACGTTACCGTACTTGTTCACTGTGATACTCTCAATGAAGGGGCTGTCCATCGGGAAGATACGCTCTACACCAACGTTGCCGCTCATCTTACGAACGGTGAAGCGCTTCTTGTCACCGCTACCGTGAATGCAAATTACATCACCGCGGAACTCCTGTACACGCTCTTTGTTACCTTCTTTAATACGATAACCAATGGTTATCTGATCACCTGCCTTGAATGCAGGGAACTCTTTCTTCTCGCCGGCAAATGCTTGCTCAGCTACTTTAATCAAATCCATTTTCTTCTTTTTTTTATGGATTAGTATTGACACATCGGGCATTCACTACTATTCGGCCGAACCTATTTCAATCGCCAGAGGCACGATGTGTTTTTCCCTCAATGGGGAGAGGAGTTTTCCCGATAACTATACGAGTTGCAGGGCAACGAAGTCGTTAATCGGCGAAAACGACGACAAAAGTACTGCTTTTTTTTGAATTGGCAAAATATTTTTGCAAAAAAATCACTTTTTTTTGTCTATACGAAATATTTTTCGTATCTTTGCACGCTAAAATATGCGCTTGTGAAACGATTTCTGGCTATAGCGGGTGCCTTCCTCGTCAGCTTGCTGATGGTGACAGCGATGTTAGTCGCCGTCTTGACGAGTGATAAGGTCGAGACAGCTGCCGTCCAATTTGTGACGGAGGAGTTGTCGCGCGCCTTGGGTACGGAGGCACATGTGGGAGCGGTGGAATATCGCTTCCCGGCACGTGTGGCCATCAAGGATGTCTTTATCGAGGATCGCTTGAAAGCCGCGCAGCACGATACCCTCGCTTATATCGGCGAGGTGTATGTCCATTTCAGTCCCTTGGCTTTGCGCAAAGGGGAGATCCGTTTCTCGCACGCGCACATCCACGACGTAGTGGCCAAGCTCTACCGCACCAATGATGTGTGGAATTTCCAATATCTCGTAGAGGCTTTCCGTTCCGATGAAGAGCGTGTCTTCGACCGCACGATGGAGAGCATCATCTCTGTACGCGATGTGGAATTGGAGAATATTCGCGTTGAAGTGGAGCAATATACGGTTCAGTTGCCGAAGGCGACGATGGACCTGAATAATTTCAGCGAAGAATCGCTGGATGCGCAGATTCGTCATCTCGAGGCCTCCGTTGTGCATGCCGATAAAACGCAGCAACCCTTCGAAGTCGAAGATCTGCAGGCGCATGTCCTCCTTACCGACTCCACCTTGCAGGCTCCTACGCTCAAGGTGCAACTCCCGCGTTCGCGCGTGGACCTGAGTGGAGTGGAGTTGTGCTTCCCTGCTGCCGATACCATCTATCTCTCGCAGTCTGCGCATGATATCACCTTCGCTCTCCGTTTCCATGAAGCGGAACTGGTGCCGGCCGATATCGCGCTCTTCATCCCCCTTTTCAGCGGACTCAAGCACCCGATTAACCTCAGTGGTGCATTGGTCGGAACACTGGATTCGGTGATGATGGAGGATATAGCTCTGCATTACAATGGTCACCTCGTGCTGCAGGGAGACGTAACGGCCATCGGTCTTCCCGACCTCTCCGACCCCTATCTGCGGGCGAACCTGCGCGAACTGCAGACGAACGCACCGTACCTCCAGGATTTCCTGGCGCAACTGTACGGACGTCCCTTCCGCTTGCCCAAACCGCTCCATCGGCTGGGAGATATCCATTATCGTGGCTTGATGGAGGGCTACCTGCATAACTTGACGCTCCATGGAGGATTCCGTACGGCCCTCGGAGCCATCACTACCGATGGAACGGTAGTCAGCGACTCAACGTTCGAGCATATGAACTTCGATGCGCACATCGTGGGGAATAAGTTCCGTGTGGGTCGACTGCTGGATCAGTCTAAACTTGGCTCCGTCACCCTCGATTTCTATTCGAAGGGATCCATCGATGAAGGCAAAGTGCATGGCGATATCAAGGCCCATATTCGGGATCTTACCTATAATCACTATACCTTTAGTGACATCAAGATAGATGGTCGCTACGATCCTCTTCGCTACGAAGGAAACCTTGCGATTCATGATCCGCATGTGGACTTCGAGTTTGACGGCGTGCTCAATAGGCAGGACGAGAATCCGGAGTATAACTTCAACCTCCTCTGCCGGCATTTTGACTTATCGCCCTTCTCCGCCGAGTATCATGAAGAGGTACTCAGAACCTCTTTTGCTTTAGCGGTGGATCTGAATGGCGCCAAAGCGGATGAGATAAGCGGATACCTCGTGCTCGATTCCCTCTACATGGCTACGCCATTAGACTCCATCCGAATGCGACAACTGACCTTGCTCGCTTCGGCGCATGGCAACCGGAATAAGTCTTTCACCCTGCGTTCCGATAACACGAGTGCGCAGTTAGACGGTTATTTCCGTTACCAGGATGTCGTGCCTGCGTTATGTGATCTCATTCATTATTACCTGCCTTCTACGATGCCGGCTTCGGATGAGAGGTGGATGCCTGTGGAGATGCGCCTTCGTGCGGACGGAGCGCGTCTGCGCGATATACAGCGTCTCTTCGCTTCGCGTCTGACGATTAGCGACCACTCTTCTTTGCAAGCCGAGGTGAACTTGGCGCAGGATGAAGAACCCGAGGTGAGTATGAACTTCTTCGCGCCCGGTATACGTGCGGCAAGCACACCGGTGCACGACCTCACAATCTCGCTCAATTCGGTCGATACGCTTCTCACGCTTGACTCGATCGCCTTCGAGCGACGCAACGCCTTGGCGCTCTCCGTATCGGCTGAGGCGATGCAGATGCAGACTTTCTTCACTACGCTGGCGTTCCGCGACTCCCTCTATTCGCACGTCACCCTCCGCTCCGAAGCGCAGATTAATGAACTGCTACCGGAAGGCTGGGAGAACCTCTCGCCGCGTGAACTGCGTTATGCTATCCGCGACGATGTCACACATGGCGAAACAATTGATGCCCTTCTTGCCGCCCAGCGTGCCGGAGACTATGGTGGTGACTTACGGTTCATCACCCATTTCTCCAAGTACAATAAACAACCGCTGATTGACCTCCATCTGCTGCCTTGCGAACTCATCCTGCGCGACTCAATCTATACGCTCAGCGAGAGTAACCTCACTTACTGCGCAGCCGATACGGCCCTCCGGATAGAGCACTTCGCGTTCGAGGGAGCAGGTCAACACCTCCGTGCGAACGGTATTGCTTCTACGCGCCGCGATGATACGCTTGCCGTCGATCTTCAGCGCGTCGATGCTTCTTATGTCGTGCCCTTTATCCTACCGGTGCAAACCATCATGTTCAATGGCTTGCTGACCGGCGTAGCGAATATCACCGGTGTATTCCGTCAACCGCTGGTGGAGACACAGATTCATATCGACTCGGTGGGACTGAATAACTGCTATTTCGGCGATGCCGAAGTGGACCTACACGTCTATCCCAAGCAAATTCTGCGCGACACGGTCCTGCCGCCGCAACTCCGTTTCCATGCCGATGTCTATCGACCAATCACCAATGACCAATCACCAATCACCAATGACCAATCACCAATCACCAATGACCAATCACCAATAACCACTCGTACCATGGTCAATCTCAATGGTATGGCTGACTTCGATGGCTCCGGAGTATGGAATCTCGATATGGATGCCGACTCCGTGCCGCTCGATTTCATTAACCATTGGACGGCCAATGTGCTGCGTGATGTCGATGGCCACGCTACAGGAAAAGTGGTTGTCGGCGGACGAAAAGGAATGGTGTACGTGCTGCTTGATTGTATGGCGGATGATGCATCGCTCACGCTCCCGTGGACCAATGCACGCTATACCATCCGGCATGATAAGATCATTATGGATACAACGGCCATCCGCTTCCCGAATATCCATCTCGTCGATGTAGACGGGAACCCCGTCGAGGTCAATGGAGCTGTTTATCATGACAAGTTCCGCGACTTCGTCCTCGATCTCCATGTCGATGCCCACGATGCCCTCGTCTTTGATAATAACCGAACGGGTGAGATGCTGCAGGGAGCCGTCTATGCTACCGGACATGTCGATGTCACGGGCCCGCAAGATGATA
>SAMEA3663084__coassemble_572_pt1 | contig 12722 bp, 15 predicted proteins | sample SAMEA3663084__metabat2_low_PE_028 | metagenome-assembled genome bin SAMEA3663084 (sample SAMEA3663084) | pig gut metagenome | biome: pig gut; feature: pig-associated habitat; material: faeces | place: France | collected 2012 | reverse complement strand
CTCCGTCTTTGGAGCGATAGTGCAACGTGATCTCGAACGGACTTTGTGCCGTCACGTCCCATATCTTCGCATTGAAACCCTCCAATCCTCCATGCAGACTGTTGGGACCGTTATTGATAGGGAGTTTATAAACTTTCAACTTCCCATTTTCATCTTTCAGCTCAAAGACTCCGTCTTTGATACGGTTGGCAACACGCCCGCAGATAGCGTTGAAATACGTCTCTTTTGTCTTCCATTCTTCTGCGGTCTTAAATCCCAACACAACGTCTTTGACTTCCCCGTTGCGGTTGGCTACGAGCAGTTTGGTGATCTTTGCGCCGAGATTGGAAATCTCCACTTTCAGTCCCCCGCTGCTTTTTATGGTATAAAATTGGATAGTTTTCACAATTGTCAATTACCAATTATCAATTATCAATTATCAATTACTCGAGTCTCATCACTCCGTCGCCGATCTCTGCAACGTAGAAGTCGGCTTTCAATCCGGTCTTCTCTTCGTATTCTTTGCCTACGAAGGCTTTAAACTCCTCGATGGCTTCGTCCTTAACGAGACTAACGGTACAGCCTCCGAAACCACCTCCGGTCATTCGGCTACCGAGCACCCCTTCTACCTGCCATGCCGCTTCAGCTAAGGTATCCAACTCTTTGCCGGTTACTTCGTAGTCATCGCGCAGCGATACATGGCTCGCAGTCATTAACTCACCGAAATATGCAATTTCGCCTTTCTTCAACGCCTCTACAGCAGCAGCTGTACGAGCTACCTCGCCCACCACGTGACGCGCGCGTTTCTTGGCTATCGGATCGGTAATAGCTCCTTCTACGTCTTTCCAGTCTTCCGGTGTCAGTTCTGCCAAGAACTTAATCGGTTTCACTTTACAAATCTGCTCCACAGCCGTTTTACATTGACGCACGCGGTCGTTGTAAGCACCGCTGTCCAAGTGGTGAGGACTATGGGTGTTCGTGATCACTACTTTGATGCCCTCTAATTTAACAGGCACATGCTCGAATTCCAGCGTGTCGCAGTTCAAATAGATAGCATGGTCTTTCTTTCCTTGCGCCGAAGCAAACTGGTCCATCACACCGCACATCACGCCTGCGTACTCATGCTCGCAAGCCTGACCAATCAGAGCCAACTCCGTGCGATATTTCTTATCATCGTTGTAGCCGCATGGATATCCGCCTCGGTCGCTGACCGCCATTTCTTCGGTAAAGGCACGTGCGGTCACAACTTCCATCGCCGCACTACTGCTCAAACCCGCACCGGCCGGCACGTTTCCAAAATACAACAGGTCATAGCCGCTCTCTAACTTTGCCTCCGGATGACGACGCTTAATGATATCGATGCAACCTAATGCATAATTGCACCAAGCGCGGTCCGGCTGAGGCTTAATCGCATCAATAGCGATTTCATATACCTGCGGCATGTTCAACGAACGGAAACGAAGTACCTTGTCTGCATTCTTGCCGATTAACAACCATGCGCCGAAACTTAATGCGCAGGGGAATACACATCCGCCGTTATAATCGGTATGTTCGCCAATCAGGTTAACTCGTCCCGGAGAAAAGAAAACTTTTTCTGCCTTTTTGCCATAAGCTTGCTCAAACGCAACGTGCATTTCTTTGGTATTCATAATAGTATAAATTTAAAAAATGAATAGTATTTTTGTGCGCAAAGTTACAAAAAATTATGCAAATACGCAAAAAAAAAACTGTTTTATGCTGTAAAACATAAAAAATCTGTTGCATATATCGTAAAAACGTTGTAATTTTGCAGCAGATTAACGAAATAAAGTCTAATATCATAAAAAATTAATACTATGAACGGCTTGGAAATTGCACTCTATGCATTATTATTCGTCATTATCGGATTAATGCTTGTTTCGTTCTTCTTAGTTTGGCAGTGGTTTGATGCTCGCGACAGACTTAAAGTGGTGCGTGAGATGACGCGTGAGCAAACAATCCATGCAATTAGACACTCCCACAATCGCTGTCGTCTCCTTTTATGGATCGGTATCTTGCTGGCTGCTGCCTATGTGTTCATTCCGCTTACCTTGCAGGACTATTATTCTACACTCGTCTATCCGGGAGTGGTCATCATTGCGGATCTTTTGATTCTCATCGGTCTTCGCGCGAAAGCGAAAGAGTATGTGGCTGCGATTGATGAGTATGTGAATGCCAATGAGGAGCACGTGCGTGAAGCTATAGCGGAGCGTGCACGCATACGCGATGAGTGGCGCAAAGAGGCTCCGGTTCTTAACCCGCAGGCTAAGGCCGTGATCCAGAAAACGCTGGGTGATAATTATGAGACATGGTACCAGCATGACATTCTCGTCGGCCGTAATGTGCTTGCCAATAAAGAGCTCGGTTTGCTCTATGCGCAAGGTGTCATCATTCCGTTCTCCGAAATCATGGAGGTGCGTCAGGGACGTAAGGACCTCAAGCTCGTTACATCCAATTCGATGAACCCCTTCATTACCATCGATTTCGGTGCGCTGCCTATCAATCCAGAGACGGGTAATAAATACAAAGATGAGATAGCAGAGAAGATCGAAGCCATCATTCCATAAAAAAAGAGGCACACGCCTCTTTTTTTGTCTGTACTCTGTATTCTGTCAGGCCGTAGGCCGGTCTGTGTTCTTAGTAACTCTCTTCCGCAGTCGGGAAACTGCTGTTTTTTACGGCATGAATATATTCGTCAACCGCCCCTTTAACCTCATCGGCGAGTTGTGCGAAATGACGAAGGAACTTCGGTTTAAATCCTTCGGTTAGCCCTAACATATCGTGTAATACCAATACTTGACCGTCGCATAGATTACCGGCTCCGATACCAATGACCGGACAACTGACGCTCTCCGTTACTTTCTTAGCCAAAGCGGCAGGAATTTTCTCCAAGACGATACTGAAGCATCCGGCTTCGTCTAATAACTTCGCGTCGTGCAGCAGCTTTGCTGCTTCTGCTTCTTCTTTGGCGCGCAGACCGTAGCCGCCGAACTGGTTCACGCTCTGCGGGGTCAAACCCAAATGACCCATTACCGGCACACCGGCCTGAACCATATGACGGATAGCCGGCAGGATCTCTTCACCGCCTTCTAACTTAACCGCGTCGCATCCGCTCTCCTTGAGGATCTTAATGGCGTTTCGTACCGCCTCTTCCTCGCTCACTTGGTAACTTCCGAAAGGCATGTCGCAAACTACCAACGCGTGCTTAGCCGCGCGAACAACTCCCTTCGTTAAAAAAATCATTTCCTCTACCGTGATAGGTAACGTGAATTGGTTGCCGCATACCACATTGCTGGCACTATCGCCTACCAAAATAACATCCACTCCGGCTTCATCCACCAAATTGGCCAAAGTGAAATCATAACTTGTTAACATGGCGATCTTCTCGCCTTCAGCCTTCATCTGACGAAGTTTGGCCGTCGTCATTCGGCTATTCTGTACATGAACAGACATATCAATTTCAAATTTTAAATTTCAAATATCAATTCTTCAAAATGATGTATATGATCACCGGAGCACCGAAGAGTGCACTCATGGTGGAGATAGGCAGCGGATAGGTGAATAGCGAGCAAAGCACATCGCATATCAGCAGCAGGCACGCACCAATCAGCACGGAAGCCGGCATCGTGATACGGTGATTAGAGGAGCGGAAAAGTCCGCGTGCGATATGCGGCACAGCTACGCCGATGAATGCAATCGGGCCACAGAAAGCCGTAACGCCGCCTGCTAACAAACCGGTCGCTAACACTATGTATAAACGCGTGCGACTCACGTGAATGCCCAATCCCCGTGCGTAGTCTTCGCCTAACAGCAATCCGTTGAGGGGCTTCAAAGCCAGTAGCACAAAGAACGTTCCGATCAGCAGAATAGGAGCTAAGAGTTGCATATCGCTCCAACTGACGCTACTCAGACTTCCTAAAGTCCACACAATAAACAGTTTCAACGCATCGGGATTGGCGAAGTTCTGCAGCAGACTCACTAACGCACCCGCTATTGAACCAAACATCATACCTACAATTAACAGGCTGACGTTGTTCTTCACGCGCCTGCTCACGGTCAACACCAACAGCAATACCAAACTGGCACCGAAACAGGCGGCAACAGGCATCAGTACTTGTGTACTGAGATTAGACAGTTGCCCATAAAGTATCGTACTGCACATCGTCAGAAACGCGACGCCTAAACTGGCGCCCGACGAGACACCTAAGGTATACGGACCTGCTAACGGATTGCGAAACAATGTCTGCATCATAAGACCCGAAACAGACAACGCACCGCCCGCCAAAATGGCCGTAATAGCCTTCGGCAAACGAATAGAGTGCATGATCTGATGCTCCATCAGAGACAGCTCGCCGAAAGGCCATAGCCAAATACTTCCGCTGCATAAATCCAAGCAGAAGAGCAGTACTAACCCCACGATCAATGTTCCGAATAATACGGCATTGCGTTTCATGCTGCAAAAGTACTGCTTTTTTTTGATATACGCAAAAAAAACATTAAAAATTTGCGTATGTGCATTTTTTGTTGTACCTTTGCGCCATAATTTGTAATAATATGGAAAAACAAGAACTTCGTAAGCTTATTGCTATCTGGTTTGAAGAAGATATCCGCGATGGAGATCATACTTCGCTCAGTTGTATTCCGCCTACACAGTTGGGTTGCCAACAGCTCATCATCAAAGATACGGGCGTGCTGGCCGGTGTCGAGGTGGCAAAAGAAATCATCAACTATTTCGACCCCGAATGCCGTTTTGAGCAATTCCTCCATGATGGCGATCATGTGAAGCCGGGGGACGTGGCGTTTAAGGTGTATGGGAAAGAACTGAGTCTGCTGCAGATTGAGCGCACGATGCTCAATATCATGCAGCGCATGTCGGGAGTGGCTACTACGGCTTATCGCTATCAGTCTCTCATTGAGGACACCGGATGTCATGTGCTCGATACGCGTAAGACGACGCCGGGGCTGCGCTATCTGGAGAAAGAAGCGGTGGCTTTAGGAGGCGGTATGAACCACCGTATCGGACTCTTCGATATGATCCTCTTAAAAGATAACCACGTGGACTTCGCCGGTGGTATTACCAACGCACTCACGCGTGCGCGTGATTATTGTAAGGAAAAGGGAAAGAACCTGAAAATTGAGATAGAGGTACGTAATTTTGAGGAGATCAATGAGGCGCTGGAAACCAATATACCCGATCGTATTATGCTGGATAACTTCACCCCGGCTAAGACGAAGGAGGCTGTGGATGTGATTAGAGCTTGGGAAAAAACGGCTGGTCGTCATATGGAGATTGAGTCCTCCGGTGGTATCACAATCGATACCATTCGCGACTACGCGCTGCAAGGTGTAGACTTCGTTTCTGTAGGTGCGCTCACCCACAGTTACAAGAGTCTTGACATGAGTTTTAAAGCCGTGAAATGAAAACCAGTGGATTAGCGTTCATCCACTAACATTTGGCAGTTCTTGCAATCGAAAGTCAGTTTGAGTACCTTCCCGGTACGAAGACGCAGATAACGCGGTTCCTTATCCTTTGGATAGGGATCCGTTTTTCTACAATGCCCGAGTTCAAACAGCAGGCAGTACTTGCAGGTCATTAAATGATCGTATTGCGTCTCCATTCGTTCAAAACACTAATAGGTATAAAATACGGTGCACTCTCGATATGAATCTCGCGGGCGATATAGGGTGTGTCACCCAGTTTGCTCAACTGCGTGCGAATAGTTTCCAAGGCTTTCTCCGCATTCTTTGCCGGCTCATGCGGATAACTGAATACTGAATGCTGAAAACTGAATGCTGAGCGATAGCTCAGTTCAAAACCTTTCTCCGTTTCTTTAAACACAATATCCACGGGTATCCGTCGCTCGCTCTTCAGACTCTTGGTGAACTCCATATCAAGGTTTCTAAACAGTTCTCTTCCCTTTAGGGAGGAGATAGAGACAGGCTCTTTGTTGATCTTCACGATATTGCCTTCTACGCCGTTCACATTAAAGCCTTCGCTACCTATGGTCAGTCCGTCTCCGTTATGCAGCGTCACACCTTCTTTATAACGCACGCGTAACGTGCACCCGCGCGCCTCTAACACCTCGCCGATATATTCGCCGGTGGATTTCGGGGTGTTCCAATTCGCCATAGGGCGTGTCCTGCCGTGTAAGAAATACTCCGTTGCACCTCTGTGAAACGTCTTCTCCGGATTTGGTTCAAAACTACGACTGATAACGGAGTACTGACTACTAAATGCGGATAACTTCTCGCGATAATAGGCCGTGATGTTTGTTACATACTCCGCGTCTTTGAGTCGGCCCTCTATCTTAAAGGTCGTCACACCCGCATCAATCAGTTCCTGCAGATACGCACTTCGGTCCATATCTTGCAGCGAGAGCAGGTAACGTTGATGAATCGGTTCCCCCTGATCATCCCTCACTTCATTCATTGATTCGTCCAACAGGTCATACGCCATGCGGCAGTACTGCGCACATGCACCTCTGTTGGCGCTGCGGCCGGATAAGACCTCCGATATATAACACCTGCCGGAATAGCAAACGCACAAGGCCCCGTGAACAAAGGCTTCTAACTCGATATCCGGCACGGCATCGTGAATAGCCTGTATCTCGTCTATACTCAGTTCGCGGGCTAAGACCACACGCTTGAACCCCTTGTCGCGTAAGAAAGCTACCTGCTCCGGTGTGCGGTTATCGCACTGTGTCGAAGCATGTAAACGAATAGGAGGGAGGTCAAAATCCAAGAGATGAAGGTCCTGTATGATGAGTGCATCGACGCCGATGGCATATAACGCGTGCGCCAACTCCACCGCCTTCGGGTACTCGTCCTCATGTAGCAGGGTATTCAAGGTCACCAGGACCTGCACACCATAACGATGCGCATAACGAACGACTTCTTCCAGGTCCTCCAGACTATTTCCTGCCGCCTGCCGCGCACCATAAGCCGGAGCACCGATATAGATCGCATCAGCCCCCGCTTGAATAGCCGCAATAGCTACTTCTTTGTCGCGAGCCGGAGCGAGGAGGCTAAGCGATACATCACGATGCCTGCCGTCACACTTACGTTCATCGAGTGCTTTGTTCCGTATTGGGGTATCTCTATGCATTGACTGCAATGATCTATTACTTCTTGTTGTACGCCGAACACTTCGTGCCCTAAAATAACGGCGATCTTACTTTCCTCTTTCCTCCTTCCACTTTCCACTTTCTCCGCCGCTTCCTCCAATGTGATTGAGTCATGTGCCTGTTCGACGGCGTAAACGGTGTACCCTTCCTCTTGCAGCGCCTTGACCGCCTCTAAGGTCTCCTTGTAATACTGCCATTCTACGCTCTCTTCGGCTCCTAAAGCTGTCTTATGAATCTCTTTATTCGGGGGACAACAGCAGATGCCGCAAAGCACCACCCGTTCAATACGCATCGCGTCTGCTGTACGAAAGACCGCACCTACGTTATGTTGACTCCGTACGTTATCCAAAACCACTACGAAGGGCAGTTTGTCAGCCTCGCGGTATTGGTCGATGTTCATGCGACCCATTTCAGCGGTCGTCCTTTTTGTATTCATAGCGAGAAAGGAAAATGAACGTGCAGCACACGTTGCTCTTCGTCTATTTCCAGAATAAAATCTTCATGCAAGGGCACCATACGACCATCGCTCAAAGTGGCTAAGGTGTTGATCGTGCTCTCGTCCACCTCCTCAATCGTGCCCACTGCGCCGGCTTCGTCATCCATAATCGTATAACCCACTAGGTCTTGCCAGGTCATGAGTCCGTCGTCCTCTTCCTGAATATCGCTTCGTTTTACCCAAATCTCTTCTCCCATCAAGGAAGCAATTTCTTCCGAACGAAAAGGTACGAATAACCCGTCCCGCTGCACAAAGATAAACTTCGGCAGGTCTCTGTTGTGGGTTCGTTTCAAGTAACCCAGTGATATCAATTCCGTTTTATCCATCAATCACCAATTACCAATTACCAATCACCAATCACCAATTACCAATCATCTCTGCGTGATCGTCAGTTTGCCGTCTGAATTGATGATGTTCAGTCGCCGTAAGGTCTCATGGGCGATACCCTTGGTCGGAACGGCTGTGCCGGATCCTAAGTCATATTGTTCGCCGCATTCCGGACAAACGGCATATATTCCGTCCATATCGCAAGGTACCCGTTTACTGATGCTGGCGCATTGGGGACAAGCCATGTCATACGCATCATAGCCGCTCAGACTCACAAACACAATGACACCGCCATACCCGCAAGCGTCCGTGGCACCCAGAGGTATCACAAATTGGCCGTCCAAAAAATAGCCGTCTCGGTTTACAAGCACGTGGGAACTAAAAATAGTCGGCTGGAAATGCACGAACTGCCCTGTACGCGTATCAATCACTGCGTGCACAGGGTACGCCGGAACGCTGCTTTGGTAACTCGTTCCTTCGCAAGAAACGAGCAGAAGCGCCGCCAATACGGAAAATATCAATTGCCGGTAACGCTGCATATATGAACCGTGTAAATTAGCGTAGAGTAGGGCGGGATATAGGTTTGTGTTCCCTCCGTGCCGTATCCTTCAGCATCGTTGTATTCATCCGAATCGTACTTCGAGAAGTCGTATCCTAAATACGCCGGGATATACAACTCTATGTCGCCGTTGTTATGAATCTTATGACAACCTTCTGCAAAACCCGGAATGACACTACTCATACTCAGCGCTACGCCTTTGTTGGAGTCCACGATGTAACCATTGATCAACTTTAGCGTATAGTCGCAAACAATTGTACTGGTCGTGTTGGGTTGCGCATCCTGCGGCGTCGGGTCGGCAATGATCTTATACTGCAAACCCGTGGATGTAACCACTACACCCGGCTGTGTCTTGTTGTTCTCCAACCACATCTCATTCTGGGTCTTCCAATCGATCCATTTATTCTCCTTGCAGCCTGCGAGGGTAACAACGAACAATAATAAACTATAGCATAGATACTTTCTCATAAGCCTTTTAACTATCAACTTTTAACTATTTTGTTATCCATAATTCTGGATTAACTACGTTTTTATCTTTATATACTTGAAAATACAGTTCTGTTTTCTGGTCTTGTTCGGCGTCAGTAAAAATCGTTCCGATATACTGTTTCGCTTCTACTTTATCGCCTTGTTTGACGCTCAACTTACTGAGGTTCGAATATACGGTGCGGTAGTTACCGTGCTGTACGATCACGGCGTATGTGCCGGCTACCATGAAGCAACTCGTCACTTCGCCTTTATACACGGCCCGTGCCTTGGTACCTGCCACGGTCTGGATGTATATTCCTTTGTTGTCTATCGTCACTTGCGAATAGACGGGGTGCTGCTGTTTACCGAAATGCCCGCTGATCATACCTTTCTCTACCGGCCAGGGTAAACGACCTTTGTTCGCTTCAAAACCGCCGGCTATCAACTTTTGCTCTTTGGTCAGCGTAGTCTTCGAGGCTTTTTCTGCCTGTTGACGTACCATCTCGTCGATCTTCTTATTCAGGTCCGCCGCTTTCTTCTGTTGTTTCTTCAGCTTCGTACTCAGATCTTTCTCTTTGCTCTTCAACTGTGTCAACATCGATTGCTGTTTACGCTCGTCGCGTTGCAGGTTTGCTTGTTCGCGTTTGCGCGTACTGAGGGCCGTCTCTTTATCGCTCTTGTTCGCTTTCAACAATGCATTCTGGGTGTCTATCTCTGCTTGTGTTGCCTCGATACGCTTCACTTGCTCTTGCCGGAAATGCGCGAACTCCTGCATGTAACGCGCGCGACGCACTAACTGCTGAAAATTCTCGCTACTGAGCACAAACAGCAAGGGCGACTGTTGCACACGAGCGAAGTGCGTCTGACGAATAAACTGCGCGTAGTCCAGTTTGTACCCCTCTAAGATATGTTGCAGCGAGTCGCGACGGCCGCTGAGTTGGACCATCTCACGATTGAGCGCAATAATCTCATTGTCGAGCGTCGAGATCAGCCTCCGTTGGTTCTTGATGTTCTGATTCAACAGATTCAACTTATTCAGCGTAGCGCTCTCGTCGCGCTTGGTCTGACTGAGCATTTTGTTCGTCTGCTCAATCTCCTGCTGCAGTCGCTTCTGTTTCTTCTGCAGGTCCTTGACGCTTTCGGCATGAATCGGACAGAGGAAGATAGCCAACGCCCCAATCACCAACAGTCGTATGTGTATCCGGTTTTTCATAACCATCTCTCGAGTTCTATCTTCATGTATTTATCCAATCGCAAACGGTTTGCCTTAACGGGCACATCCAGTTTGCGTGGTGTGTACGTGATCTGAATATCAATCGGTGCGTCTTCGCCGTACAGGTATTGCAGGTGTGCGTTCTCCGGCCCGGTAGGCAGTTCGGCTGTACAGATCTGCTGCAGAATAGCCCAACTCATTTTCGGCGTTAGGCGGTGGTTAACGGCCTCGAAACTGGCGGTGGCATAGCGCCCGTGCACTTTGTCGATCGCGATCAACTCCGTAGGCGTGGCCTCTAATCGAACCATCTCGATCCCTAACATCGGCATCACGCTGATGACAATCATCGAGTCGCGTACGGTCTGCATGATCACGTTTGCGGAAACCTGTTCGCTCTTGGTGGTTACCGTCACTTTAGCTCCCTGAATGACACAGGTGTGCCATGCCGGCGTTTCATCTACCGGTGTGGCGGACTTTGTTGCTTTCTTACTTACTCCGCAGCCGACGAGCAACAAGCAACTACTTATTAATACTATCGATATGTTTTTGAATCTCATCTCTTGTCTTACTGGATGAACCAACATTATACAATGCGCGTCCCAGATAGAAGAGCGCTAAGTTATCTTGTCCCTGCAGGTGGAGAATCCAACCGTAGGTGTCCAGATAAACCGGGTTATGTGGTTCCTCTTTGATGGTGATAGCGCTCATCCGTTCTGCTTTTTTCAGATCGCCCTTATGCGTTGCCAAATGATATGCGTAGTTGTTCATTACCATCAAATTATGCGGGTCGAGAGCCAGAATACGCTCGTACATCGCGTAGAGCTCTTTGATCTTCGCGCCGGTTTGCTCCATCAGTTCCAAGCGGAAAACCAAGAACCGCACATCATTCGGGTCGATTTCCAAATAGGTATCTACGGCTTGGATGGCTTTCTTGGGCTTGTTCCACATCGCGTAGATGCGGTAACGCGTGAGGGCGCTGTAGGCATCGTATCCTGTGACGCGGTCTAACTCATCCTGTATCGCCAGCGCTTTCTTCCATTCGCCCACATGCACGTACCCGCTCAACATCGTGTTCAGCAGACTCTGCTCCACTTTTTTCTTCTTATCCCCGCCTTTCTGCACCTGATAGGCTTTCTCCAGCACTCGTATACCCGTTTGGGTCATCTCTGCATCGTCCTTACTCAATAGAAGACGACTGTATTGATACCATTGGTCATAGGGGTCGGCCTCGAAGGCTTCCTGAAAAGTCTTTAAAGCGCGGTCCTCTTGTCCCATGCCCTGGTAAATCAATCCCAGAAACGTCAGTGTGTGACCGTCATTGGGCTTAATTGCACGACAGAACTCCAGCAAAGCCAGCGCTTCGTCGTACTGCTCTTTCTCAATCGCCTGACGCGCCGCGTACCAGTAGTACGTGAACTGCTGCTCCTGCTCCGTCGTGATCGTTTCTTTCTTCCCCTCTTTTTGAGCATACGTGGGAACAAAGAACAAACAAACAAGCAAAAGGACTAATATGTTACGATAAATCTTCAATATTCAATGACGAAAACTATTTTCGACCACTATGCCCAAACCCACCGGCGCCGCGCTCCGTGTCGCTTAACTCACTCACTTCTACTATTTCCGGTGTCTCGTGCTTGGCTATCACCATCTGGCAGATACGCTCGCCCGGTTCAATAGTCTGCGCTTCGCCACTCAGGTTCACCAGAATCACACCTACTTCGCCGCGATAGTCCGCATCAATCGTACCCGGTGTGTTCAGTACGGTCAAACCGCGTTTGAGGGCCAAACCGCTGCGCGGACGTATCTGCGCTTCGTATCCCGCCGGTAACTCGATAAACAAACCTGTGGGAATTAACTTGCGTTCCATCGGTTGCAGTGTGACTGCTTCTGCGATATTACACCGGATATCCATACCTGCTGCCTGCGCGCTTTCGTATTTCGGCAGCGGATTATTGCTCTTATTAATTATCTTCAAAATCATAAAATTACCAATCACCAATCACCAATTACCAATTACCAATCACCAATCACCAATTACCAATTACCAATTACCAATCACCAATCACCAATTACCAATCACCAATCTCCAATTACCAATCCCCAATCACCAATCACCAATTAAAATCGTTTCTCGACAAGGACTTTTAGTCCGTCAGAAACTATTTTAATATGGATATTTTTATCCATCTCTACCGGATCGCCGTCGATATGGAACGGCGCTACTTCTTCGCGTTCGAGGGTGATCTCTTTCGCGCGGATAGTATCCATGAAATAGCTGTTGTCGATGCTGCCCGTAAACAGTCGCAATGCCAGGCTGGCGCTACCCAATATGGCATGACTCGACATCAACATGATATCCATTTTCCCGTCCTGTACACTCGCTTTCGGAGCAATCATCGCTTCGTAGCCCCACTGGTTTGCGTTAGCGAACGTGATAAGAAAAGCCTTGTGGGTGACGTCCAAACCGTCGCCAACGATATGATAGGTCTGCGGTTGGTAACTAAACGCCACTTTCAGGGGGTTCTGCAGATACGTCAT
>SAMEA3663084__coassemble_533_pt1 | contig 13285 bp, 11 predicted proteins | sample SAMEA3663084__metabat2_low_PE_028 | metagenome-assembled genome bin SAMEA3663084 (sample SAMEA3663084) | pig gut metagenome | biome: pig gut; feature: pig-associated habitat; material: faeces | place: France | collected 2012 | reverse complement strand
GAGTACGTAGAGAACCACTATCTGATCTTCATCACCAAGAACGGTTTGATGAAGAAGACGACGCTCGAGGCATACAGCCGTCCGCGTGCAAACGGTATCATCGCGCTCGGTTTGCGTGAAGGCGACGAGTTGATCGGTGTAACACTTACCGACGGACAGAGCGAGATGTTAGTCGCTTCTTACAATGGTAAGGTATGTCGTTTTAACGAATCCGGCGTACGTCCGATGGGTCGTTCGGCAACGGGTGTGAAGGCTATTACTTTGGAAGAAGACGGTCAAGATCGCGTGATTGGCACAGTTTGTGTAGAGAAGAATACAGACAAGACGATCCTTGTTATCTCAGAAAACGGTTTCGGCAAGCGAACACCGTTGGATGACGAGAACGGCGAGCCGATCTATCGTATCACGAACCGCGGCGGCAAGGGTGTTAAGACGATCGAGATCACCGAGAAGACCGGCCACTTGGTAGGTATCGAAGGTGTGACGGACGATGACGATCTGATGCTCATCACTAAGTCAGGAACCGCTATCCGCATGGATATCTCGACGATTCGTCAAACCGGTCGTGCTGCACAGGGCGTCAAACTCATCGAACTCCAGAAACGTAACGACACGCTCATGAGCGGTTGTATCGTTCCGAAGGACGACGAAGAGAATGGTGACGCTGCGCTTAATGGTGAGAATGGTGAAAATGGTGAAAACAACAACGAAACAAACGAATAATTTATGAAAAAATCATTGTTTTTGGCAGCCCTTGTGCTGGTAAGCGCAGGCTGCTTTGCACAGAAAAACCCGCTGGTAAAGAAAGCGAAAAGCTACATGATGGCTTCTGAGAATGCAGACTTCACTGCCGCTCGTGCCACGATAACTGAAGCGATCGAGACAGCTCCGACGGCTGAGACCTATTACTGGGCCGGTATGATCGGCTACCAGGAGGTGAGCCAGGAGAACTACAAGCAGATGATGGGTCAGACTTTCGACCAAGCCAAAGCCGGTAGAGCCGTAGAGGAGAGTTACCAATACTGGATCAAAGCGGACGAACTGGCGCAGGTACCCGTTCTGAACAAGAAAGGTGTAGAAGTACCTACCGACCCGAAGATGCGTGCCAACGTCAGCAAGAAGATGCTGGAGTACTACAAGAACCAGGAGTTGGTGAAATATGGTATCTATCTGAACGAACAACGTGACTACGAAGGCGCTTACCGTGCATTTAAAATGCACGTAGACCTGCCGAACCTCGTGATGATGAGTGATCCGAAGTTGCAGAAAGAGATGCCGCGTGATACGACCTACGAGCAGTATAAATACTACGCAGCTATCTTCGCAGTACAGAGCGAGTTGCACGCAGAGGCAATTGAGTTGCTCAACGAGATGAAGGACGGTGAATATGAGGCGATCTCCGTAAACCAGTTCCTCTATCAAGAGTACGTTGCCGTAAAGGACACCGCTAATTTCTTAGTCACCCTTCAGAACGCCGTTGCACGATTCCCGCAAGAGCCGTGGTTCCTGCAGAACCTGATCAACTACTATATCTACTCCGGTCAGGAGCAGGTTGCTGTAGACTATCTGGCTAAGGCTATCGAGCGTGAACCGAACGTAGCGCAATATCACCACATCAAAGGTAACCTGGATGAGAGCTTAGGTAACTACGACGCTGCGCTCAAAGACTTCGACGAGGCACTCCGTTGTGATCCGACGCTGGCTGACGCAATGGCAGGTAAAGGACGTGTATATTACAACCAAGCTGTGAAACTGAACGAGGCTGCTGCTTTTATCAACGACAACAAGGAATACAAGAAAGCCATGGCGGAGATGAAAGAGGTATTCCGTAAAGCGCTTCCGTTCTTCGAGAAAGCACTCGAGATGAACCCGGAAGATCGTCAGTATATGATGATTCTTAAAGGATTGTACTATCGTTTCTTGTCTGAACCGGGCATGGAAGCCAAGTACAATGCTATCGTGGCAGAGTTGGAGAAATAATGGGAAGGATTCTCGCTATTGACTTCGGTCGTAAACGAACAGGATTAGCCGTAACGGATGTGCTCCGTATCACGGCTAATCCCTTGTTTACGATAGAGACCAAAGAGTTAATGAATTGGCTGACTGACTACTTCGCCCACGAACCCGTGGATGAGGTAGTCATTGGTCATCCTACTCAGATGAACGGAGAAGACTCGGAGAGCATGAACTATATCCGTCCGTTCATCGGAAATTTTAAGAAACAATTTCCTGATAAACCGATAACTATGTATGACGAGCGCTTTACGTCGGTTCTGGCGCACCGTGCGATGATTGATGGGGGCATGAAGAAAAAAGACCGACAGAACAAAGCCGTGGTGGATAAGATCGCCGCGTGCATCATCCTTGAGGGATACCTTGAGAAGTTGAGAGTTTAGAGTTGAGAGTTGAGAGAAGTTGAGAGTTCTTATCTCGCTTTGCTCGAACGATTATTTTCGACAAGCGAAAATCTTGAGAGTTTAGAGTTTAGAGTTGAAAGTTTAATAAGTTATGATTTTACCTATATATTTGTACGGGCAGCCCGTACTAAGAAAAGAGGCTGAAGAAATAGAAAATACACCGGAACTGAAGCAATTCATAGCGGATATGTATGAGACGCTGACGCAAGCCGAGGGCTGTGGTTTAGCCGCGCCGCAAGTAGGCAAACCATGGCGTCTGTTTGTGGTGGACGGCAATGAATTAGCGGAAGACTACCCGGAGTGCAAGGACTTCAAACGCGCCTTTATCAATCCGGAACTGTTAGAGGAGAGTGAAGAGACCTGTACCTATTCGGAGGGCTGTCTCTCTTTACCCGGCATCAGCGAGAATGTGGTGCGTCCTGCAACCATCAAGATGCGTTATCTGGACGAGGACTTTAACGAACACGAAGAGGTGTTTACCGGCTTCTGTGCACGCATCGTACAGCATGAATACGACCATCTTGAGGGACATGTCTTCACCGATCGTATCTCACCTATCCGCAAGACCTTCGTGCGCAATAAACTCGTGTCTATTGCCAAAGGCAAAACAGTCACCCGCTATAAATATAAGAGGAATTAGGATTTAGCGTTTAGAGATGGATTGGATTAATGTCATTGTGATGGCGGTGGGTCTGGCGATGGATTGCTGTGCGGTTTCTACCGTGCAGGGTTTGACGCATCGTCAATGGCACCCGCGGGCACTACTCATGGCCGCAATATTCGGCTGTTTTCATATGGGTATGCCGATCATTGGCTATTATGCAGGTACCTTCTTCGTTAATTTCATGCATACCTATGCACCCTGGATCGCCCTCACTTTGTTGGGCTTTCTGGGCGTAAAGATGATTTGGGAGTCCTATCACGAAGAGAAAGAAACCGCGAAATGCGCGAATTGGAAGGTCACGAACCTGCTTTTCTTAGCTATTGCAACCAGTGTCGATGTCTTAGCGACGGGACTGCTCTTCGTGCCGTATCCGGAATGGCTCTATCCGTCTGTTGTTACAATAGGCGGCATCACGGCTCTCTTCTCCCTCGGTGGTTACCTGCTCGGCGTCTATGTGGGGAAACTGAAACTGAACATGGGGTTGGTAGGTGGACTCGTGCTGATCGGTTTGGGAATTAAAATCTGGGCAGAAGGTTTCTTTGGTATTTAACATGTTCTTAACCACAAGGGTACGATCATTTTACATATGTTTGTAATAGGAGATAACACATTAGTCAGTTTGGACGTCCTGGAGAAGGAGTTCTGCTGCGATTTGGATACCTGTCGCGGCTGCTGTTGCATTGAAGGGGATGCAGGGGCTCCCTTGACGGTCGAAGAGGAAGAGAAGATACAAAGTATCTTACCGGTGCTCTTGCCGGATATGACGAAGGAAGCAAAAGCCGTTGTAGAAGTGCAAGGAATAGCCTATAACGATCCCTCGAACGAGCGCGTGACATCGATCGTCAATAACAAGGATTGTATCTTCGCTCGCACGGATCATAACGGATGGTGCTACTGCCTAATTGAAAAGGCATACAACGCCGGAAAAATCGATTTTAAGAAACCCATCAGTTGTCATCTCTATCCGATTCGTCTGACGAAAGTAGGGGAGTACACCGGCCTGGAGTACCATCGATGGGATATATGCCATTGTGCCCGGATATTGGGAAAGAAAAAACATATACCTCTATATCAATTCCTTAAAGAACCTCTTATACGCCGGTTCGGACAGGCATGGTATGAAGAATTGGAATTAACGGCTAATGAATGGAAAAAACAATGCGCGCAGAAGTAATTACGATAGGAGATGAATTGTTAATCGGCCAGGTGGTGGATACCAATTCCGCCTGGATCGCCGAACGCTTGAATGAGATAGGTATTGAGTTATACCAGATCACCTCTGTGCATGACGATGCAGCCCATATCAAGGATGCGCTGGACGAAGCGTTCGGCCGTGTGAATATTGTGCTTACCACCGGAGGTTTAGGTCCCACGAAGGACGACATCACCAAGCATGTGCTTTGTGCTTATTTTGATACCCACCTTATTGAAGATCCGCACGTGCGTGCACATATATACGACCTGTATAAAGAACGTCCGGACGTACTGAACCGTCTCACGGCTACGCAGGGGGAAGTGCCGGCATGTGCGACGATATTGGAGAATCGGGTAGGAAGTGCCCCGCTGATGGTGTTCCATAAGGGTGACCAAATCTTGGTCTCCATGCCCGGTGTGCCTTATGAGATGAAGATCGGTATGGAAGAACAGATTCTGCCGTATCTTCAGTCGCAAATCACCAATCCCCAATCACCAATCCTGCATCGGACGTTGCAGGTCACGGGTGTTCCTGAGAGTAAACTGGCTATTGAACTGGAGGACTTTGAGAACGCCATGCCTTCTGACTTACACCTCGCGTATCTGCCCAAAGACGGTATTATTCGTCTGCGCCTGTCTTCCTATGGAGCGTTGACGGAAGAAGAGATGGAGAATTGGTTCGAGAAGCTGAGGACACTGGTGGCAAACTATCTAATCGCGGACACGGATGACCCCTTAGAAGTGCTGGTAGGCAAGATCCTCACAGAAAGACACCAAACGATCGCGACGGCAGAGTCTTGTACGGGCGGTAAACTGGCATCATTACTCAACAAACATGCCGGTTCTTCTGCCTTCTATTGGGGCTCGATCATCAGTTACGATAACAGCGTCAAAGAACATGTTTTGGGCGTTCCTGCCGAAATGATAAAAACGCACGGCGTGGTCAGCGAAGAAGTGGTGCGACGCATGGCAGAGTCTGTTCGCAAGACGCTCAACACTGATTTTAGTATTGCTACGTCCGGCATAGCCGGTCCGTCCGGAGGCTCTGAAACGAAGCCTGTAGGCACCGTTTGGATTGCTTGGGCTACACCCAAAGGCACCTATGCCGAGTGTTTCCATTTAGGGAAATTACGCGAGCAAGTAACCGACCGGGCTTGCCAAAAAGCATTGGTGGGATTGTTACGCATTTTTAAAGAAGAATAAGAGCGAGAAAGCATGAGTTCCGTAGAGGCATTTTTATTCCATCCGAGTATCACGCAGTCGATGTTATGGCTGACTATTGTGATGACCATCGGACTTTGGTTTGGAGAGAAGGCGAAGATCAAGCAATTCTCTTTGGGCGTGACGTGGGTGCTGTTCATAGGTATCGCCTTAGCTTCTCTCGGCATCAAGATAGACCATTCGGTCGCTCAGTTTGCCAAAGACTTTGGTTTGATTCTCTTTGTCTATTCCATCGGTTTGCAGGTCGCTCCTTCTTTCTCCCCGTTTAAGAAAGGTGTGCTGCACCTTAATATGTTGGCAGCAGCTATCGTATTGCTGGGCTGCGTCTGCACGATCGTCATACATTACATCACCGGTATCGATATGTCCACCTTAGCGGGCGTGATGTCCGGTGCTACGACGTCCACTCCGTCTTTGGCTGCTGCGCAACAGGCGTATTTTGACCTGTACGGAACGTCTAATCCGGATATTGCTACCGGCTATGCGGTGGCCTATCCTCTGAGTATAGTGGGTCTGATATTAGCTTTTGAGTTAGTACGCCGCGCATTTCGTGTTCAGTTGCCGGAAGAAGAGAAACGGCTGAGAGACGAGGCGAGAGACGCTTCGGATGAACCCGTGTGCGTTGATATCACGCTCAATAACCCGCAGTTGGGACGTATGACCATCATGGACCTGCAGCAGATCTGTCCGGTGAAGGAGATGGTGGTGAGTCGTGTGATTCATCCGGACGGAACGGATGAGTTGATCAAGGAGCAGACGGAGTTCTCTAACGGCGATATTATTCGTGTGCTGACGGATAAGAAGCACCTAAGCGTGCTGCGTCTCTTGGGGTCGCTGCAGAACTACGACCTGCATGTGCAGTCGGAGAAGTCGGATCACCTGATCTCCCGCCGTATTGCTGTGACGCGGCCTGAGTGTAACGGGAAACGTATTCGTTCATTTAACCTCCGTCAGCAATATCATGCTACCATCACGCGTGTGAGTCGTGCAGGTATTGACCTGTTGGCGACGCCGGATATGATTATTCAGTTAGGCGACCGACTGATGGTGGTGGGAGACAAAGACGATGTAGCACGTGTAGCCGAAACCTTCGGAAATGAGTTAAAACGTCTCGATATCCCTCATCTCTTACCGATTTTCTTCGGTATCGTATTGGGTATCTGCATCGGATTGTTACCTATTCCTATTCCGGGAATGGGTTCTACGTTTAAATTAGGTCTTGTAGGCGGTTCGCTCATCGTAGCTATCCTCATCGGCCATTTCGGACCGTATTATAACATGGTGACGTTCTCCACCACCTCGGCTAATATGATGCTGCGTCAGGTAGGTTTGACGCTATTCTTGGCGGCGCTCGGCCTCTCCGTAGGAGAGACCTTCGTGCCTACTTTACTCAACGGCGGTTATTTATGGATCGGATATGGCTTTATCATCACCATCGTGCCGCTGCTGCTCGTAGGAACCATTGCCTATAAATGGCTGCATATGAATTACTTCAAGGTAGTCGGTCTTATGGTCGGTTCAATGACCTGCGCGATGGCACTACCGTACGCTCAGTCGCTCTCGAATGAGAATAACGAAGTAGCCGTGGGCTATGCTACCTTAAGCCCGTTCACGACCTTCTTACGCGTGATGGCGGGACAACTGATGGTACTGATCTTCTGCTCCTTCACTACACCCGATAGTATTCAACCGACCCCCCTGCCGGCGACCATCAATACGACAATAGGCGAAGAGTACGGACCTACACTTACAATAGATGATAACATGCTGTATTTCGTGGGTCTGAACCGCTATGAGAGCAATATATCCGAAGATGTGTTTGTGGCTCGTCGTGATCGCCGAACAGGCGAGTGGGGTACAGCTATGGTCGTGCAGGGATTAAATAACCCGTACCGTAACGAGGCCCCGACATCCATCAGCGGTGACGGAAAGACGATGCTGGTCTTTGTAGAAGGCCGTATGTGTTTTTCGCAGAAGATACAGGGAGGTTGGTCTGAACCCACTCCCTTTCCATCGTACCTGCAGTTAGGCAACTGGCAGGCCGATGCGATGATTGTGGCGGACGGTTCGGCTATCCTCTTTGCGGCTAATTATCCGGCAGAAGGAGAGGAGCGTGCATCCTTGAATATCTTCGTTTCGGAACGCGATGCACAGGGACGATGGGGTAAGCCGTACTCCCTCGGAAAGACCATCAACACTCCGGGTATGGAGCGTTCGCCCTTCTTGCACCCCGATATGAAAACCCTCTATTTCTCATCGGATCGGGAAGGTACGATGGGTGAACTCGATGTATGGGTGAGTCGGCGCTTAAGCGATACCTGCTGGACCTGTTGGACCGAACCGGAGAACATGGGTGCAACGATCAATACGACCGGTCGCGACTGCTGGTATAAAGTGGCTACGGACGGTAAGACAGCCTATTTTGCGCGTAAGAACGGACATAGACAGGATATCTATTCCATCGCTTTGCCAGAGGATAAACGACCGGAGACCATCACGGTGCTCAAAGCTAACGAAGCGGTGGCTATTCATAACTTACTATTTGAGACCGGCAGCGATGTCATCATGCCGGCTTCTTTGCCGGAACTCAAGCGTATTGCGACGTATATCGCTACGTACGGCTACAAGGTGCGATTAGCGGGACATACAGATAATATCGGTAAAGCGGAAGATAACCTCGCTTTGTCGCAAGCCCGTGCAGAAGCGGTAAAAAAGCAGTTGATCGCCTATGGCTGTCAACATGAACAAATCAAGGCCGTAGGGTACGGCGATACCAAACCGGTTGCTTCGAATGAAACCGAAGAGGGTAGACAACAGAACAGACGTGTAGAAATTACGATACAATAGATATGAAGAGAAGTCTTCTTACAGGACTTATCGCGCTCTCTTTGATCGGAATACAGGCCCAAGAGCGTATTATGGTGATCACCGATCCGCATGTATTAGCTCCTTCGTTGGTGGAGCCCGGTTCAGCCTTTGATGAGATGATGACCGGACAGCGAAAGATGATTGATCTCAGTGCGTCTGTATGGCAGGCATTGATAGATACAGCTATGCTGTATAAACCGGAATTGGTACTCATCCTCGGCGACTTGACTAAAGACGGTGAGCTGGAGAGTCATACCTTGGTAGCCGGATCGCTGCAGAAACTGCGTGAAGCAGGAATCAACGTACTCGTCATCCCCGGAAACCACGATATAGGCGGTAAGGCGTATTCGTATATCGGCGATGAGACTTTTCCGACAGAGACCCTGGCGAACGAGAATTGGGAGAGCACCTATCCCTGGGTGTATGAACAGGCGATCGCGAAGGATGAGGACTCGCACTCCTATGCTGCCGAACCCTTTGCCGGCGTGACGATGTTGGCTATCGATGGCGCGAAGAACGATGCAGAAGTAGGGAACTTATCCGATAAGACCTTGGCCTTTGTCTTAGCGCAAGCCGACAGCGCTGTAGCGAAAGGAAATATGATAGTCGCGATGGCGCATTGGCAGATCTTGGAACATTTCGATCAACAGGGAACCTTGGAGAGCGCATGTCGTTTTAAGAATGCGGATGACTTGCGAGACAGCCTGATGGCGCATGGTGTTCACCTTGTTTTAACGGGCCATTTTCATGTCAACGGTATCACTACCTATCGTACGCCGGGTGCCGAGAAAGTGGACAGCCTCGTGGAGATCACTACCGGCTCGCCCATCACCTATCCCTGTCCGTATCGCTGGTTAATGCTTTCGGAGAATCGCGCCGATGTACAGGTGGAGACGGCTTTTGTCGAGTCGCTGCCTGAACTGGACAACATGCATCAGTACAGCCGCGAATGGATGAGCGAACATGCCACGAATATGATCCCTCAACTCTCTCTTCGCGCATGGCATAAGATAGAGAATAACATGGATCTGGTAGCCAAGATGTTCGGAGACAATATTGCGGCAATGTTGCAGGAGTGCATCCCCGCAACTGACTCCGCCAAGATTGCAATGGTGCAGAAACACTTTGGCTCGACGGTAGTGGAGCTATATCTGCTGCATAGCGATGGCAATGAACCGGAGTACCCGGAGGGAGATTCGCTGGCTCAGGCTTTATACGACGGCATGGAGAGTATGATGCACGAGATGACGGACGCCAAGATGGATAATATGATTTATCGTAATGTTCAAAAGTTACTCATCGCGGCTGCAAAAGATCTGGCCCAAGAGCCTGTTCAATCCTTGGTAGAAGACAAGACGCAGTGGAAACAAAAAGAAGACGCAGATCGTACGGACGACCTGCATCTTACGCTCACCGTGAATAAACCGCGCGGAGATCAAGCAATTGAAAATACCGGGAGCCCCGAGGTTTCCACGTATAAATTTATCCAAGAAGGCAAACTGTATATCCACCGCGGAGAACAACTGTTTGACTCCTATGGCAGACAAGTCCGGTAATCAGTGCACGAGGATTTTCTTCGTGTGCCATTCGCCCTCATAGAAGGCCTTGATGAAATAGATGCCGGTGGAGAGAGGGATACCAAGTGATGCGAGTTGACGATCGCCGGCTTCCTCCAAAACACCCTGGTAGATTGTTATCAGTTTTCCGCTTACATCCAAGAGATACAGTGTGGTAGGTCCGTGTGGAATACTCGGATCGCTTTTTAATTCCTGTGCATCGAATGGCGAAGGGATGAACTCTTCGTGTACATTGGCTATCTCGTCCTCATGCCAATGACCCGTGCAATCCGGCATATAACTGAATTCCACGATCGTGCGCACCAACATGTCATTCAGGTGCTCTACCTTCAGACTATCGGTTGTCGGTTTCAGGTGCGTATTACCGAGACCTGAGTCATCAGTGAGAAAGAAAGAGGTACCGTTGGTTGCTAACGCCATCGCACGCAACAGATACTCTGCGCTCTCATCGATGCCGCTGCATACTACCGGCACAAGGCGAACTCCCTGCGCCGCGGCATTCAGGATCTGGTCGTGCAATAGCGCGATGGTAGCCGAGTCTTGATGACAAGGCGCATCTAAGATAAGGAACGCGATACGCGCCCGTGCGTTCTCATTCCATCCTGCACTGTTCAACGCTGCCATTAATGCCTCAGGAACGGCTTCAGGGTAGTCTCCACCACCTCCGGCTTCCTGCTTGTCGATGAAGTTTTGCGTAGTGGCAATGTCGTCCGTTAAACGCGATATACGCGTGATATACTCATCGCTATGGTCACGATAGACAACTGCACCGGTGCGAATAGCCAATCCACCGGTAGCTTGTGAGGCACGACTAATCACATCTTTCATCTCGGCCTGCAAATACCGCAGTTCGTCTCCCATCGAGCCCGTAGCATCGAAGACGAAGAGCACGTCTACATCAGAGGAAAGATCACAAGGCTCATCTATAACAATGCTCTGCCATGCGGGTTGCTGTACCCGGGCCCGTTTTCCGGTCAGCCCGTTCCATAACTCCGCTTTACCCGTGTTATCCGTCAGCGCCTGGTAAACGGTGTTGCCGTTCACGTCTTTTAACGAAACCGGATAGTTCGCAATAGGGTAGCCATATTTATCCGTCACCTGCACCGTATAGCGTTCTCTGGGTTCGAAGGACCAATCCTTGATGAAACGACGATGGGTGCTATCGAGGATCTGTGCCCATAAGGACCATTTCGTGAAGTCATTCACTTCTCCGGCTGTCAGTTGACCGGCCGAGATGGCATTATTCATCGCCACCCCGTCATACACAGCCGGCATTTCCATCTCATCCACTACTCCTTCTGCTTCTATGGCACCATCCATGGAAGCCATAGATGCCATGTAAACCATCTCTCCCTTGTCTTTGCGACTGCGTAAAGAGCCATAGGTGTAAGAAGCGCCATGCTCTTTGGGGCGTTTCTGCGGCGTCAGAACTACATCTATCATCGCAGAACTCAGGTCCTGCGGCACGATCCTCTTACTGTCATAGCCCTCGCAACTGATGGGCGCTGATTTGACGCTAAGCAGGTCCTGCGCGGACACAACGATACGTCCATCATAGGACGAAGTGAAGCTCTTCTTACCAATTTGAAGCTTTGCTTCAGGTAAGAGCGCCTGCGTGGTATCCATGATAAAGAGGGTGATCGAATCTCCGAACGGAAAATCAACTACCGGATTCGCCTTTTTGATACAGGCAGTTAAACTACTTGCACAGACCAAAGCGAGGCATGAGAGCGATAAAATTCGTTTCATAAGCAACATTATTTTTGTTTTATTTCCTGTAGTACAAATACTATGCCAAAGAGAAATCGGATATTTTTTTCAAAAAAAATTTGCATATTCCAAAAAAAAGCAGTAATTTTGCACCCGATTTTGCACAATGAGCCGGCAAGACCACTATATGATCAACCTTTCGCGCCTTCCAATTGGCACGCATGTGTTTGAAATTCAGCTAGATAGCGATTTCTTTGCCTCGTTGGAGAAGTCAGAAATCTTAAGCGGTGATGTGGCGGCTAAAATAGTGTTAAATCTCCGGGAGGAGAGCTATAAGCTCAACATTGCAGTTCAGGGAACTGTATTTGTTGTGTGCGATAGGTGTCTCGACCCCATGCCCCTTGACATAAATGACGAACAGGAGATTTGGTCGGAAGAGGAAGAAAATGACCTATCATCAATGACCACTCATCAATTAGATCTCTCCTGGCTCGCCTATGAAATAGTAAGTATCAATATTCCGCTCGTTCACAGTCACCAAGCGGGTGAGTGCAATAAGCACATGGAACTTCTCCTCCAAGATCACCTTTGTGACGAACCGGATCCCGAAAATTGATAATTTATATAAGTAATAAATTTGAAATTTTTAAATTGTAATTTAATATGGCACATCCTAAAAGAAGACAAAGCCACACCCGTCAAGCGAAACGTCGTACGCACGACGTAGTTAAGGCTCCGACATTGGCAACATGCCCGAACTGTGGCGCTTTGCACATCTACCACACTGTTTGCCCGAGTTGTGGCTATTATCGTGGTAAATTGGCAATTGAGCAGGCTGAAGCTTAAGCAAGCGTAGGTGCTGACATATAAGCTCTGAGTGAAAACTCGGAGCTTTTGTCGCACCTAATTAATTACGCGTGCGCGACGCACGTACGTGACTCGTGAGAGCCACTTGGTTAAAAACTTTTTACAAAACATTTTGAATGTTTAAAGACATGTATAACAACAATTTGAACAATGAGGGAGAACGTCGGCCTCGTCCGCGTTTTCACAGAGAAGGGAACGAGCCGGTGAGTGCTCGTCCGCGTTTCCGTCGTGAGGACGGAGAGAACAGCCGCCCCAAAGGGTTCGGCTACAATACGGAGCGCGCAGAGCGCCCACAGAGAACATTCGGGGAGCGCACGGAGCGCCCGAATAGACCGTTTAAAGGTAAACCTAACCGTAACAATGACTTGTATTCTGCTCGTAAACAGCAGACGTATCGTGAGCAACATGAAGATCCGACAAAGCCGGTTCGTTTAAATAAATATCTGGCTAACGCAGGTATCTGCTCGCGTCGTGAAGCTGATGATTTTATTCAGGCAGGAGTCATCACGGTGAACGGCGTAACGGTAGATAACTTAGGCGCAAAAGTACTGCCGACGGATGACGTTCGTTTCCACGATCAGCCGGTACGCCGTGAGCGTAAGGTGTATATTCTGCTCAATAAGCCGAAGAATACCGTAACGACAACGGATGATCCGCAAGAGCGTCATACGGTAATTGATATCGTTCGAAATGCTTGTGCAGAGCGTATCTATCCGGTGGGTCGTCTGGACCGTAATACCACCGGTGTGCTGCTGCTGACCAACGAC
>SAMEA3663084__coassemble_503_pt1 | contig 13684 bp, 8 predicted proteins | sample SAMEA3663084__metabat2_low_PE_028 | metagenome-assembled genome bin SAMEA3663084 (sample SAMEA3663084) | pig gut metagenome | biome: pig gut; feature: pig-associated habitat; material: faeces | place: France | collected 2012 | reverse complement strand
CGTACGGTATAACTTCTACGTAGTAGCCGGTAATGACGGAGGTCTCAGTTTTCCAAGTCCTATCATCAGTACGTATCGCAGTGAACGGGAAGAGGCGCCGTTGGCTCTGATCGTCGATGGGTTTAGCGACAGTTATGGTCCTGAATGGTTTGCCGACAGCACCTATGCCGGTATTATGCCGGGCAGTTATGCGTGTGAAAACGGCTTCAGCTGCGCGTATATCGGTGAGCAATGGGACTTCACTCGCAGCCATGAATGGCTCAATGACGATAACTGCGGTTGGGGTGCTTGTTACAGAGACCACGCGGGTCAATTGACGATCGGCAACACACACGATTGGTGTGATCGACACGGCTATGCGCTGCGTAAAATGCGTATCTCGTATGTTTCCTGTACGGCCGGCATGTTGGTGAATTATTCATCGCAACTACCCCAATTCCAATTGGTTGATTTTGTATGTGGCAGACAGCGTCAGCCACTCGAAGAAGCCCACTATGCCCTGCTGACAGAGTATCTGACGAAGGGTGGTAAACTATTGCTGAGTACGGATCATTTTAGTACCATTGATGCGCAATGGGCTAAGGAAAATCTGCATGCAGCCTACTATGCGGCGAAAGCGACACGCAGCGGAAGAGTCTCTTCTCCGAGGCATCGTTTGTACCAATTGATATTGGAGCCTAACGAAGAACAAATCTTCACATGTACGCCCGAAGGTCTCAAAACAACCGACACAACCGCCATTCGCATGGCTACATACGAAGATATGCGTTGCGGCGCAGCTGTAGGGTATAGAGGTCAAAAGAGTAAGACTTTGGTTTATGGTTTCCCCTTAGAGGCCATACAAGATTTTGAAAAAATTTATAAACATTCCATTGAATGGTTAATCTATGAAGAAAAAGAACCTTCCGATTTTTGAGCATATTGAGATTACCGGAGTAGCAGCAGAAGGAAAGGCACTGGTGCGTATCAATGATATCGTTACGTTTGTGCCGAATTGTGTTCCCGGAGATATTGTGGACCTGCAGATCACGAAGAAGAAACACTCTTTCATGGAGGCAAAGGTGCTTCGTCTGGTACAACAGAGTAAGGTGCGCTGCGCTGCTCGTTGTGCACATTTCGGTGTATGCGGCGGATGTAAATGGCAGATTTTGCCGTACGAGGAGCAGTTGAAATACAAACAACAGCAAATTGTAGATAACCTCACGCGTATCGGAAAAATTGAACTGCCGGAGATTAGTCCTATTCTGGGGTCGAAGCATATTTACGAATATCGCAACAAATTAGAGTTCACCTGTGCCGACCGGAAGTGGTTTCCATGGGAAGTCATTGAAGCGGCAGGTGGATTAGACAAGGTAGACAGCAGTTACGGACTTGGTTTTCATATCCCGAATTGTTTTGACAAAGTGCTGGACATCGAGGAGTGTCATCTTATGCCGGATATCAACAACCGCATTCGAAACGGGGTGCGGGAGTTTGCACGTACGCACGGGCTGACATTCTATAATGAACACACGCATGAGGGACAAGTAAGGACGTTGATCTTAAGAAACAACCACAAAGGAGAATTGATGCTTATTGTCGCCTTCGGCGAGCCGGTAACAGACGCATGTATGGAATTGCTGGAGTGGTTACATCAAGAGTTCTCTGAGATTATCTCCCTACTCTATGTGGAGAATACGAAGTTCAATGATACGATCGGTGACTTGGATGTGAAGGTGTATTTCGGTCAGGACCACATCATGGAAGAGATGGAGGGATTGCAGTTCAAAGTAGGTCCTAAATCCTTCTACCAAACCAATACGGAACAAGCCTATGAGTTGTATAAAGTCGCACGCGAGTTTGCCGAATTGACCGGCAATGAATTAGTGTACGATTTATATACCGGAACAGGTACTATTGCGAACTTCGTCGCTCGTCAAGCGCGTCAAGTGATTGGTATTGAGTATGTACCGGAAGCCATTGAAGACGCGAAAGTGAATTCTGCCATCAATGGCATTGAAAACACGTTGTTCTTTGCCGGAGATATGAAGAATATCCTCAATGAGAACTTTGTGGCAAAATACGGCAGACCGGACATCATCATCACAGATCCGCCCCGTGCAGGAATGCATGAGGATGTAGTCAATGTGATTCTGAATGCGGAGCCGAAACGCATTGTCTATGTCAGTTGCAACCCGGCTACGCAGGCTAGAGACCTGCAATTGCTGGACGCCAAATATCGTGTAACCAAAGTACAACCCGTTGATATGTTTCCGCACACGCAGCATGTAGAAAATGTGGTCCAATTGGAGCTAAAAACGAAAAATTAAGGATTCCCGATATGCTGAAATTATTAATCCTACTTAATGTGTTTTTTGTTTCGTTCACCGATAAACCGGAGAAGAGTGCTCCGGCTTTGTCCCCGCGTGCCGTAGAGCAACGTGCGAAATGGGATATTCCTACGGATGCAATGGATTATCCGGTAGCGCACTTGTATGTAGATAGTCTGCGCCGCATGGGAGTGAAGGTATTTCATACCAGTCGTTGGTTTAATGGGGCGACCGTAGAAATGCCGGATACATTGGCGACAAAAGTGCAGAACTTGGATTTCGTAGAAGCCGTAGAGATGACACGGGATAATAGTGAATCGCTTTATGCTTCCAAACGCCGGGTAATTACACGTGAAGAAACCTCAGACGCCCCGGGAATAGTTACGGAACAACAGTTAGGTCTTTATAATCTTCTGCCCTTGCATGAAGCGGGTTTTGAAGGACAAGGTATCCTTATGGCTGTTTGCGATGGAGGTTTTTATGATGCCAATATCCTGACCTGTTTTCGGCATGAGCAGGAGTTAGGGCATTTTGATTTCACCGATGACGCAGATGATTTTTACGGTTATACCGGTGCTCATGGAACGGAATGTCTTAGTGCCATCTCCGGAATCCGGGATGGATTCTATGGAGCGGCTACGAAGGCGGATTATTACCTCATGAGGACGGAAGAATACAGTACGGAGAGTCCGAAAGAGATGGATAACTTAGTCGCTGCTTTCGAGAAAGCTGACTCACTCGGCGTCAATGTATTCTCCGTTTCGTTGGGGTATGCCAATTTCGATAATACAGATTGGGATCTGGACAAAAACACCGACTTAGACGGCAAAACAACCCGTGTGAGTCGTGCTGCGACTATCGCTGCAAACAAGGGCATGTTGGTTTGTGTGGCAGCCGGTAATGAGGGAAACAATGCATGGAGAACGATCAGTGCACCTGCAGATGCTGACAGCGTACTTTCGATAGGGGCTGTGACTACGGATAGTGTGATCGCTAATTTCTCCAGCTACGGTCCGTCTTCCGATGGACGTGTTAAACCGGAAGTGTGTGCAGTCGGTGTTCAAGCAACATTGATTAACCCGGGCGGAGTGATCGTCAATGCAAATGGGACCAGTTTTGCCACACCTCTTTTAGCCGGTTTGGCAGCATCATTATGGTCCGCTTTGCCCAACGAGAACGCTATGCAGATTCGAAGCCGTATCATTCGTTCGGCTGATCGCTATCTGAATCCGGATATGGATCAATACGGCTATGGTATCCCGGATGCTTGGAAAGCCTATACAATGGGACCGGAAGGGATAGAAGACGTTCAGACGGAAACGACCAGTTGTCAGAAGATCGTAAGAAACGGGCAAATAATCATCCTGCGAAACGGTATTGAATATACGATTTCCGGACAACGTGTGCGGTAAGGGCACAAAAAAGGTAGGCTAACTACATCGCACCGCTACAACCTCCTACCCTTGCTACGGTCAAGTCCTGGGGGAATTCAGAGGGAGCTGGTCGTATAGCACCTACCTATACCTTGCTTTTCAAAAGCGGCTGCAAAATTACAACAATTTTCTGACATACGCAAATAAATTTGCAAAAAAATTGCTAAATGACTTCATTATAGGACGTATTAAGGCGGAATTGCCTTTCGAACCCAACGCAGAGAAAGAAGAATTATTGAAAGCGTTGGGGGCGTTTTTGGTGAGTCGAGACGAACGCAAAGCGTTTATCTTGCGAGGCTATGCAGGTACAGGTAAGACAAGTGTCATCAGTGCCCTCGTTCGCGCTTTGGCACAACTCAAGCAGCCTACAGTTTTATTAGCTCCTACGGGTCGTGCGGCGAAGGTGTTCAGTAGATATGCCGGTACACAGGCTTATACGATTCACAAAAAGATATATCGTCAAACGCAATTAGGCAAAGAATCCTTTACACTCAACGATAATCTGCATCGCGGCACCCTGTTCATCATAGATGAAGCCTCTATGCTTTCGGGTCAACGGGATAATCCCACTTTTGGTAGCGGTTGTTTGTTAGATGACCTGGTTCGTTACGTGTATAGCGGGTCTAACTGTTCGTTGTTACTTGTGGGAGACGATGCGCAATTACCGCCTGTAGGAAGCATCATGAGTCCTGCCCTTGATACAGAGTATATGAGGGGGTACGGTTTACAAGTTACAGGTTTCCAATTAACAGCGGTCGCCCGGCAGGCCTTGGATAGTGGCATCCTAAGCGAAGCGACGCGTCTGAGGGAATTGCTTAATGCTCCGGATACTCAAAACATTCAAATTATTCCGAATAACAGCGATATCATTCACGTGCCGGGTGAACAAGTAATCGAACAGTTAGAAAACAGTTGGCGGGAAGTGGGAGCAGAAGAGACGCTGATTATTGCGCGCAGCAATAAGATGACGAATTTGTACAATGGAGGTGTGCGGGCGAGCGTGCTGTGGAAAGAAGATGATTTGTCGAACGGTGACCGTCTTATGGTGACCAAAAACAACTATTTCTGGGCAGAGGAGTATGAAGACCTGGAGTTTATCGCCAACGGTGATATGTTCGAGATCGAACGTTTGACAAATCGGCATGAGATGTACGGCTTTCACTTCGCCAAAGCTTCGCTTCGATCAGTAGACTATAACTGGGAAATAGATGCGCTCATCTGGTTAGATACGTTGACCACAGATAGTCCGGAAGCCAATTACCAATTGCAACGTGACCTGTTTGCACGGATTACAGAAGACTATCCGGAGATACGGAACAAGAAAGAATTGATTAAAAAGATTTATGACTCTCCCTATTTCAATGCGTTACAAGTGCGTTTTGCGTATTGCGTGACCTGTCACAAGGCGCAGGGCGGTCAGTGGAAGCATGTGTATATCGACCCGGGATTACCGATAACCGGTGATGGTTTACAGGAATCTCCCCTCCATAACCCCTATTCCCTCACCCATAACCCCTCTCCCCTCACCCATAATCCCTCTCTCCTCACACATAGCCCCTCACCCATAACCCCTCAGGAACACCTCCGATGGCTATACACAGCTCTTACGCGATCCACGGAGAAAATCTTCCTCTTAAGATAAGCACCCTTCCTACCCCGCTCGAAAGCACTTTGCCGAGCGGGTAGTTATTTTGTCTATTTCGTCCAAATGACATTTGGACATCCTTTTCGGGGATTATTTTGGGTTGTTGGGGGACTTATAAAGTCATTGGGAACTTATAAAGTCATTGGGGACTTATAAAGTCATTGGGAACTTATAAATATAACATTTACACCATTTCCTCTCCAAAAATTTGTATATTTCATTTTTTTGTTGCATCTTTGCATCGAAAATCAACTCAACCACCGTATGCAGCCTAAAACAAGTAAAAATAAGGCTTGCATAAGAGTTGTATTGGGTGATTATTGCGCGATTATTGCGTGACTATTGTGTGATTTAATTATCCTGGGCTACTATGGCAAGAGAAAGACTATCTAATTGTATACCAAATGGCACCAAGAAACGCTACATTCGTTTTGATGCCTTCGTGAGAACGATGATCATGCAAGAACTCAAATCTAAATAATTACATTTTTCTTTGAAAAATCTTGCATATGTCAGAAAAAAGTTGTAATTTTGCGGCGGTTTTTAATAAGCAGTAACAAACTCTCTATATTTCTATGAATTTCAAATATTTGTATGCGGTCATCGCGATTGGACTCGGAGCGATGCTAGCGAGCTGTCATTCAGACATTGATCTTGATAACATTGATACCAGCGCCGAGGTAGAAATGGGCTTGGCACTCCCTGTTGGTACGCTTCATGCTACTATCAGTGATTTCTTTGGTAAAGGAATCGGTAATTTTTATGTGGACGCCTTAGATAATAAAGGTGTGATCACGTGGAAAGATACGTTTCATGTTGCCCGTAACTTCCACCAGGTGGATTTGTCTCAGTACATCTCAGAGAAAGAGTTGAACCTCAATGTATATGATAAAATTGAGGTGTACCAGCAGGTAGGTGCGAATAAACGCGTCACGGGTACCGGACAGCCGATTACCTTGCAATTTGACATGCCGCTCAAGTTGACGGGAATCAACCACCCTGAGTCGCTCAGCGAAGAGCGTCTTGATAGCGCGTTTATTGATATGGCTAGCTTCAATTCTATCATTAACACCCATAATTTGCCGCTGCAATGGGATTGGATTGACCGGGTCACTCTGGACTTGGGAGAGCAAATTGACCGTAAGGATGGAAACACTATGGTGGTGTATGATAAAAGTAAGGATAATTACGGTTACGGACAAACTATTCCGACAGAGGTGGATAAATTTACCATCAATCTCATGAAGAAAAACACTGCCGGACAGTACGTCGTAGGACAAGTGGTGGATACTTGTAATTTCGTCATTAACTTCACGTTCACTATCCCAGCCGGACTGCAGGTGGACGTCCCGTCTGATGCCGGTTTCGACTATAAACTGGGAGTTCAATTCATTAACTATTCTGCTATCTGGGGTAAGTTCATTCGCTCGAAAGACATGTATGACGAAGCTGTAGTGGACTTGAGTGAAAGTTGGGGGAACTTGGATTGGATCAGTAAATCGAATGTGCCTTTCGCGGATCCGAAAATTGACATGTATATCGTAACACAGGTGGCGGGCGCGATGAAGGTGGACGGTGATTATTTGTACGCCGAGGATATTAACAATGTCAAACATTATGCGTCGTTCGTTCGCGGAACTCAGACTTTCCGCAATTTCCCGAAACAGTTTGAACAAGGGGAATATCTGGATCCTAATACCAGTATCATCGGTGATTCTACAACGAATATGATGATACCGTTCGACAAAGATCCTGCACGCGGACATATTGATTCACTATTCATGAATATGCCGCAAAGACTTGGTTATAAGTTCAATCTGGACTTCAACTATCAAATGACGCCGCAAATTCGAATCACCCCGAACACTTCAATCCGGATTGATGCTGTTTGTTCTTTGCCGTTCATCTTTAACAAAAATTTGCATATTGACTACACGGATACCATCCGGAATATCAACCTCAGTGCGTATAGCATTGACTCGTTGTTGAGCGAAGTGGAGGTGATTGAGAAGCCGGTTAAGACCACCGACGTGACGGTAGTCTTACATGCTGAAAACGAGATTCCTGTGGATATCAAAGCCTATATGCGTTGCTTGGATGAGTCCGGCAAAATTATCAACGACCCCGAGGACTCCAGCAAACCGCTTATCCTTTTTGAACAAGACACCGTCGTTCTCAAAGCACAACCGTATATCAAGAATGGCGGGCAATGGGTGCCTGACGCCAAGGGCGGAGAGACCATCATAACGGCAAGTATGACAAAAGCAAAGATGGACTTAATGCCGTCCATCAAGAATATTGTCTATTATGCACGGATCGATGACCAATCGCTGCAAGAGGCATACGCGAAAGGATTGGAGAATATCCGTATCACGGATGACCAGGGCTTGACGCTGAAGATCGGACTCACAGCACACCTAGATGCTTTACTCAATTTTGACCAGAACAACAAATAATAAGGAGGACTGAACAATGAAAAACGAACTGAATCGCGGCTTCGCGCCTATGAAAAAGATTTTAGTATCAGTCCTCATGGCTACAATGGCACTGAGTGCCAGTGCACAACAAGTGACGACGCTCTATTTCTTGGAGAACGCTCCTATGCGGCATACTATTAACCCGGCATTCCAACCCGTGAGCAGAGGGTTCATCAACTTCACGCCGCTCGGATGGATGTCTATCAGTGCCGGTAATAACTCGTTTACGCTACAAGACATTCTCTTCGTGGATCCCGTCACGGGGAAAACCATTACTCCGCTGCATCCGAATGCCGACAGAAATGCGTTCCTCAACCAAATACGCTCGATGTCCTTGATAAACGGAGAGGCTACTCTGGGGCTGTTGAATATGGGATTCCGGATCAAAGAAAACGGATACTTGACAATAGGGATAAACGAACGCATCGTAGGAGGAGCGACTCTGCCTAAGACAATCTTCGATTTCGTGGTAGGAGGAGGTATGAAAAACTTAACCCCGGGGGCTACAAACAATATCTCTTTGGGCGGTTTGGGTGCCGGTTCAATGATATATACTGAAATCAGTGGTGGTTACAGCTATAAACTAAACGACGAGTGGACCATCGGTGGTAAACTGAAACTCTTGTTAGGTACAGCCTACGCTGGCCTGAATACCAAGAAATTAAGTATTGACGCAAACACGGATTCTTGGGATATAAATGGCACACTGGATATGGACATAGCCGGCCCGATGAATGCCCAGTATTTCAGTCAGTACGTGGACGGAAAGACGATGCGTCAGGTTATCGACGGTTTCAAGGACGGATCTTTTGACGTTAACCAGTTTGTGGACACCTCTGATCCAATGGCATTAGTGACGAGCGCTTTAAAACCCTCGGGATACGGTGCCGCTATTGACTTCGGTTTCACTTGGAAACCTATTGAGTACTTGCAGGTAACAGCGGCGTTGACCGACCTGGGATTCATCTATTGGAATAGAAGTAACCGCTATACCTGTACCGTGGACACCAGTTTCAACGGAGCAGGATACATCGATTACGGCGATCCTGCATATAAAGATGAGCAAGGAAATTTCTCTGTGGGCATCTTGATGGATACAGTCAAGAACCGAATGATGGGGTTGCTGGACGGAGTACGGATGCAAGATAACGGTACAGGTATAGCAAAGATGGCATCCGCCCGGCTCAACGTAGGTTTGGATGCTAACTTCTGGGATAACCGGATAGGTATCGGTATCGTCTCCGCTACACGTCTCTACAACTCACGTCTGTACGAAGAAATTACACTCGGAGCTGCTTTCCGACCGGTAAACTGGTTTAACATCGCAGTTTCTTACTCGCTAATGAATAACGGTAAATATAGTAATATCGGAGCCGGCCTCAGTTTCATGCCATACGATGGTATCAACATGACACTGGCTATGGACTATATACCTACATCCTATGCGGGTATAAGCAATGGTTCCTCTGGAACAAAGATGTATGTCATCCCGGATAAAGCGAAGATGTTTAATCTCGCACTCGGCTTCTCTGTATGCTGGGGCACCAACCGTCGCGACAAAGACAAAGACGGTGTTTGGGACAAAATCGACATGTGTCCGGACACCCCGAGAGGTGTGGAAGTGGACAGCGTAGGTTGTCCGTTGGATGAGGACCATGACGGTGTACCTGATTATTTGGACCATTGCCCGGGTACTCCTGCTGAAGCGATCGGTCATGTAGATAGCGTAGGTTGCGCCTTAGATACCGATGGTGATGGTGTGGAGGACTATAAAGACCAATGTCCGGATACACCGGAAGAGGCACGCGGTCAGGTAGATAGCCTCGGGTGCCCGTTAGACAGCGATAGTGATGGAGTTGCAGACTACCTCGATGAATGTCCGGATACTCCGGCTGAAGCTATCGGTAAGGTGAACGCTAACGGCTGTCCGAAAGATAGCGACGGAGATGGTGTTCCCGATTATTTGGACGAGTGTCCTGATACTCCGGAGGCGGCATGGAGCACCGTTGATGAAAAGGGCTGTCCGAAGGATAGCGACGGCGATGGTGTTCCCGATTATTTGGACGAATGCCCGGATACTCCGATCACCGCTATTGGATTCGTGGATGAGAAAGGCTGTGAACTGGATAGCGACGAAGATGGCGTACCTGATTATAAGGATGCATGTCCGAACGTACATGGCGTGAAAGCCAACAAAGGTTGTCCGGAGGTAAAACGCGAAATAAAAATGCTGCTGCAGAAAGCTATGCAAGGTATCGAGTTTGAATCCGGGAAAGCAACCATCAAAGCGACATCATACGCTCTGCTTGACCAGATAGCTCAGACTTTCATCGAGAATGAAGATTATATCATCGAGGTGCAAGGTCACACCGATACTACCGGTAAAGCAGCAGATAACAAGAAGTTATCGCAAGCACGTGCAGAGGCCGTGATGATGTACCTGGTGAAGAAAGGTGTTTCTTCCACTCGTATGACCGCAGTGGGTTATGGACAAGAGAAGCCTATTGCAGATAACAAGACCAAAGCTGGTCGTCAGAAGAATCGCCGCGTAGAGTTCGTCATCACGTTCGAGGAAGTACATATTGAGACGATTCTCGACCATGCAGATACACCACAGGAGTAAATCAGAAATCAAAAATTTAAAATCAAAAATCATATTATATGGGAAGAGCTTTTGAATATCGCAAAGCGACAAAATTGAAAAGATGGGGACATATGTCCCGTACATTTACAAAATTAGGTAAAGAAATCACGATTGCAGCCCGTGAGGGTGGACCGGATCCCGACTCCAACCCGCGTCTGCGTGCGCTGATTCAGCAATGTAAACGCGAGAATATGCCGAAGGACAATATCGACCGCGCCATTAAGAAAGCAACCGATAAATCGTCTGAAGGATATAAGGAAATCAACTACGAAGGATACGGGCCGCACGGTATTGCTATCTTCGTGGAAACCGCTACGGATAATCACATGCGTACGGTAGCCAATATCCGCTCGTATTTCACGAAGTTCGGAGGAACACTCGGTACACAAGGCAGCCTTCAGTTCCTCTTCGACCGCAAGGCGTGCTTCACCGTTACGATGAAAGACGGTATTGATCTGGATGAACTTGAACTTGAGCTCATTGACTTCGGTGTAGAAGAACTCGGCGTAGATGAGGAAGAGAACACCATCGTCATCTACTCGGATTTCAACGAGGCTGTCAACATGCAGAAATACCTCGAGGATAACGGCTTTGAAATTCAGTCCATGGAGTTTGTTCGTATCCCGAACGACACCAAGGAATTGACCGACGAGCAGCGTGAGTCCGTTCAGAAACTCATCGATAAGATCGAGGAGGACGAGGACGTTCAGAACGTATTCACCAACATGGCAGAATAAACGCGAAGCAATAAACGTGCGAAGCACAATAAACGCGAAGCAATAAACGTGCGAAGCACTATAAACGCGAAGCTATAAACATGAAAATAATCACCGATTATTTCAAATTAACCGCCCGTCAGGCTGAGCAATTCGCTCAGCTTGACGCGCTTTATCGCGACTGGAATAGTAAAATCAATGTCATATCCCGCAAGGATATCGATAACCTCTATGAGCATCATGTACTCCATTCGTTGGCTATCGCAAAATGGATTCCTTTCCAACCCGATACAACGATATTGGATGTAGGAACCGGAGGAGGTTTCCCGGGTATCCCGCTGGCGATAATGTTTCCGCAATGCCAATTCGTCTTAGTGGATTCGATCGGTAAGAAGATCAAAGTGGCCTCAGAGGTGGCTAAGGCACTTGGCCTGACCAATGTGGTATGCAAACAAGAGCGCGTGGAGGAAGAGAAGGAAAAATTCGACTTCGTCGTATCTCGTGCAGTAATGCCCCTACCCGACTTGGTGAAACTGGTGCGCAAGAATATATCCAACAAGCACCGCAATGCTATCCCGAATGGGCTCATCGTCCTCAAAGGCGGGGATCTGCAAGCGGAAGTAGCGCCTTATATAAAAACTGCAGAGATTGCTCCCTGCAGTAAATGGTTTAAAGGCGAGTGGTTCGAGACCAAACAATTGATCTATCTCCCCCTCTAATACCTATACCTGCCAGCTTTCCAAACTTGCCGTCAGTTCATCGAAGTTATGCGCTTTAGCATGCTCGCGAACGTCGGCAATTTGTTTGTTTACAGCCTCATCATAGGTCTCCGCTTCTACACTGCGGATTACACCTAATGCTATCGGCAGACTATCTTCCGTCGGCTGCGTGTTAACGTCAGTTACCAAATTCTGCCCCATCAAGGACAAGAGTCTATGCAGCGTAGGATCCGGTTGCGTTGCATCGTGGGTCAGCACACGTGGATCGCCTGCCGGCACTACAATCATCTTAGGCACAAACGTCTGCGGGTCGATTTCCACCGCCAGACCCTTATCGTTATTCTTACCAAAGATCATTTTCTGGCCGTGCTTGAGGATAATCGAGTGCTCTGCTCGTAGTTCGCGATCGGCTATCCACGCGTGCGTACCATTATTAAAGATAACACAGTTCACGAGGCACTCGATGATAGAGCAGCCTTTGTGTTGCTCCGCTGCGACCATGCAGTTGACCGTCGTCGGTACATCCACATCCAGCGTACGGGCAAAGAACGTACCGCCGGCACCCAATACCAATTGAGCCGGCACAAAAGGACGCTCAACCGTACCAAAAGGACTCGACTTGCTGACGAAACCCTTGGGGCTGGTAGGCGAATACTGACCTTTGGTCAGACCATAGATACGGTTATTGAACAGGCAGACGTTCAGGTCCACATTGCGGCGTATCTCATGAATGAAATGGTTACCGCCGATAGCCAAACAGTCTCCATCACCACTCATTTGCCAAACCGTCAGTTCAGGATGACTCGTTTTCAAACCCGTAGCAATGGCTCCTCCACGACCGTGAATGGTGTTAAAACCGTATGTATTGAGATAATGCGGCATACGGCTACTGCAGCCGATACCGGAGATAACAGCAATCTGATGAGGCGGAACACCTATCTGTGCCATCGCTTTTTGCAAAGCCATACAGATAGCGTGGTCACCGCAACCGGGGCAGAAACGTACGTATTGATCGGATTTAAATTGAGAAGCTTCCATAGTTTTACTGTTTTACAAAATTAACGATACGCTCTACAGCGAAAGGCTGTCCTTGAATTTCATTGTATTGCTCAATAGGCAGCTCAGGGAATTGCGAACGAAGATATGTCGCGAACTGACCCGTGTTCAATTCGCATACAACGATGCGTTTGTATGGACTCAGCACCTCGCGCGTATTCTTCGGCAGCGGACAGATATAATTGAACTGCGCCAGATCGCAACCCAACTCATTCGCCGCAGCATGCAGGTGTCCTTCCGTACTACCCCAACCTACCAGCAAAATATCTTTCGACTTTCGACTTTCGACTTTCGACTCAAACACCTTCAATTCCGGTATTCTCTCAGCAATCTGTTCGATTTTATGTTTGCGGGCCAGAACCATCTTTTCGTGGTTTTCAGGATTCGTAGAAATTGTTCCTCTTTCTGCATCGCGCTCCAACCCGATATTACGATGCGCAAAACCTTCCATACCGGGGAATGCCCAGTAACGTACACCACGTTCGTCACGTAGCGCTGGATTGTACTTATCTTTCAGTTCCTCCGGCACGCTCTGCGGCTTGATCGGAGGCAGTTCGGCTAACTTCGGGATACGCCATAAGCCCGTACCATTCGCCAGATAGGTGTCAGTCAACAGCACAACGGGCGTCATGTTCTCCAAGGCAATCTTACATGCCTCGTACGCGAAATCGAAACAGTTCGCACT
>SAMEA3663084__coassemble_502_pt1 | contig 13691 bp, 10 predicted proteins | sample SAMEA3663084__metabat2_low_PE_028 | metagenome-assembled genome bin SAMEA3663084 (sample SAMEA3663084) | pig gut metagenome | biome: pig gut; feature: pig-associated habitat; material: faeces | place: France | collected 2012 | reverse complement strand
AAGGGCATATAGCGCTCCAGACGGCTCGTTTCCCGCGCGGCACAAGAGGCAACCAGTTAGATGCCTTAGCCAAGCAATATATGTGGGAAGCAGGCATCACTTTCGGTCATGGTACGGGACACGGCGTCGGCCATTTCTTAGGCTGCCACGAAGGACCGCAAAACGTACGGACGGATAACAACCCCACGCCGCTTGAGGTAGGACATATCGTCTCTGACGAACCGGGTATCTATCGCACCGGTCAATGGGGCATCCGCACGGAGAACCTGATCACCGTCATCCCTGCCAAACAGACCGAAGCCACGACGACCGAAGACGAATGGCTAACGTTCGAGACCCTCACGCTATGTTTCTACGACACGAACCTCATAGACATGTCTCTCATGACCGATAAGGAGATCGCGTGGATCAACGCCTATCATGAGCGCGTCTATAAAGAGACAGCCCCCCTGCTTAATCCGGACGAAGCGAAATACCTCGCACACAAGTGCGCCCCGATCCAACGCTAATCCGGTATATTCTCGGTACGCAAGGAAAAAACGAACCAACAAGATATCTTGCTGGTTCGTTTCATTAATTATCCACGGAAGAAGGGTTTTAACCGACTATCTTGAGGCGGATAGTGGTGCCGCGTTGGAAGGCCTTATATGAATTGTATCAAATCACACAATAACCACGCAATAATCACGCAATAATCACCCAATACAACTCTTATGCAAGCCTTATTTTTTCAGCGTTTACGCGGGTATATATGGTTGAGTCAGCAGTTCGACGGAGCGGTTGACGAACTTCGCGAGGGCTTCGCCCTTGAGTTGACCGGACGCCAGTAGCGCGATGTCGATCAACTGATGGAGTTTATCGTCTTGATCCGCCAGTTTATAGACGGTCTTGATGACGGTTTCCTTGGTTGGAGCATCGCCTTCTTTCTCGGCTTTTTTCTCCACCTCCTCCTGCACTTCTCCGGATGTCATCTTGGAGACGAGCTCTTGAATGAGCGGGTGCGCGGTGTTGATGACGAGGTTGTATTGGTCCGGCATCTGGCCGTAGAAGGACATCCCTTGCTGATGCGCCGCCATCTCTTTCATTCGGCGCATGAACTCGTTCTGGGTCAGGAAGACAGGCAGGGCGTCGGATGCCGCCGGTTCGCAGGTGACGAAGTAACGCAGCTTGTCCTCGGAGGAAGGCAGCATACCTTCAAACGCCTTGCGGAGTCCCTCTTTCTGCTCGTCGGAGTAGTTGTCTTTCGCCGTCTCTTCTTTCTTAATCAGATTCTCAATCGTGTCGCTGTCCACACGTACGAAACGCAGTTTCTCGTTCTTTTGCTCCGCCTGGCTCATGGTGTGTACATCGAGTTCGCCGTTCATGAGCAGCACGTCATAGCCTTTCGCTTTCGCACGCTCGATATAGGTATAATTAGCGTCCGCATCCTGGGTATAAAGGATCACCATGTTCCCATCCTTATCTACCTGATTCTCACGCACTTTATCCTTGTATTCCTCGAGTGTGAAGTAGTCGCCGTTTAAGTTCTTGAGCAAGGCAAAGTCTTTCGCTTTCTCGTAGAACTTCTCGTCGGTGAGCATACCGAACTGGATGAACATCTTGATATCATCCCATTTGGAGACAAAGTTCTCGCGGTCGTTCTTGAACATCTCTGCCAGTTTGTCAGCCACTTTCTTGGTAATATAGCCGCTGATCTTCTTGACGTTGTTATCGCTCTGTAGATACGAACGACTCACGTTCAGCGGAATATCCGGACTATCGATGACGCCGTGCAGCAAGGTCAGGTACTCCGGCACGATGTTCTCCACCTCATCGGTCACATAGACCTGGTTGCAATAGAGTTGGATCTTGTTACGATGCACATCAAGGTTCGACTTGATCTTCGGGAAATAGAGGATACCGGTGAGGTTGAACGGATAGTCCACATTCAGATGGATGTGGAAGAGCGGTTCGTCCATCTGCATCGGATAGAGTTCGTGGTAGAACTTATCATAATCCTCATCCTTCAGGTCAGCCGGCTTACGGGTCCACGCGGGGTTAATATCATTAATGATATTCTCCTCGTCCAACTCGACCTCCTTACCGTCTTTCCACTCTTTCTTTTTACCAAACGCGATCTCTACCGGCAGGAACTTACAGTATTTCTTCAAGAGCCCTTCTATCGTCGCGTCCTCGAGGTATTGGCTGAACTCATCGTCAATATGCAGGACGATATCCGTTCCGCGCTCGGCTTTGATGGTCTCTTCCATCGTGTACTCCGGATCACCCTCGCAGCTCCAGTGAACGGCTTTCGCGCCCTCTTGATACGAAAGCGAGAAGATCTCCACTTTCTTGCTGACCATGAAAGCGGAATAGAAACCGAGACCGAAATGGCCGATGATAGCCTCTGTGCGGTCTTTGTATTTGTTTACAAACTCCTCCGCACCGGAGAACGCGATCTGGTTGATGTATTTATCCACCTCCTCAGCGGTCATTCCGATACCATGGTCGGAAACGGTCAGGGTCTTCTTAGCCTTATTTATATTTACGCGCACGCGAAGGTCGCCCAGGTCGCCCTTCACTTCACCAACGGAAGACAGAGTCTTCAGTTTCTGCGTAGCATCGACGGCATTTGAGATCAACTCACGCAAGAAGATCTCATGATCCGAATACAAAAATTTCTTGATGACGGGGAAGATATTATCACTCGTCACCCCAATATTACCTTTACTCATATCATTTGTATTTTAAAAATTTCACTTTTATTATAGGCAAACCTAGGTTGTCCTAGGAAGACCTATGTCGTCCTATTCTCTTTTCGCAAATAGTGTGCCATCCCGATTTTTCTGCCAAATTGTCAGTTTTATTTGCATATTCCAAAAAAAAGTTGTACTTTTGCGCCCAGTTATGCAGAAACGTATTATCTTTTCCCTTTTCGCGCTCTGCGCCTTGGCCTGCGGAATGAGTGCTGAGAATCGATGGGGTGTGATCGACCGCCCTCATGAGATTCGTGTGGGTTGGGGAGACCAGCTCTTTGAGACACTGATGTGGCACAAACCCAATGCTGTGATTACTTCTATGCCTACCACATGGCAAAAGACCTACAAAGAGGACTTCGTCTACAGCCAGCATATATGGGTCGAGTATCATTATCGCTTTAAGTACTGGGTCTCCTTCGGCGGTATGATCGACTGCAGCGGCGTGCAGTGGGATGATGTGATACGCGACGGATCCGGAGCAGAGGTCGGACGGCAGAAGAACCAACATTTCTTCAACCTCGTCATCATGCCTACGGTGCGCTTTACCTATTTCCATCATCCGAATGTCAACCTCTATTCCGGGCTTGGATTAGGACTCGATATCAACGGAGGGACTGAAACCGACGCCAAAGGCAAACATACGGCTGTGGGAGCTGCGGTGAACGTCACGGTCTTCGGCGTGAGTGCAAACTATAAACAGTACTTCGCAACCGTGGACTTTGGCGGTTTAACGGCTCTCCAGAATGCCAATGTCATCTATATGGCTGTCTCCCGAATGATGAATATCAGCTTGGGCATGCGATTCTAAAACTTCAAAATTCGACCATAATGAAATCACCAATATCCAATATCCAATTACCAATAGCCTTATTATTTTTAATAATGCTCACTTCCTGCCACTTCCGCGACGACTACTCGGTCGATTTCACGGATTTGGAGGCAGCGAAGGATCTGCAGTTTAAAGTCATCAGCGTTTCGGAAACAGACCTTAGCGAAGGTCTTCCTTACTGCTGTTATCTGCCGGATGGAACACCCTTATCGGAGTATAACGAAGCTACAGTAGACGGTACCTCGGATATGTTCAAGAAACCGCAGACCAGCAGCGTGACCGGAACTGCTATCGTTCAGGAACTGCTCAAATACGGCAATCAGAACAAAGTCATCGAGATCGTCGGTACGTATCCCAGTGTGGATGGAGAATGGAATGATATCACCCTGTCCGGTAAAGTGATGCTGCCCAAAGGCCGCAAACCCAAACGCATGATTCTCGTCAGCCATTATACCGTGGGGTCCAACGCCGAAGCACCCTCTAACTGCTTCTCTCTGGAAGGCATTCTCGTCAAACTCGGCTACGGACTTATCATCCCCGATTACCTCGGATATGGCATCACCGTTGACCACGTGCATCCCTATCTCGTGATGATTGAGACGGCTATCCATGTCACCGATATGTACTTCGCTGTGCGCGATTGGCTCAAAGCCGTCGATATGGCTCCCGAATACGACGATATCTATCTCATGGGCTATAGCCAAGGCGGAGCAACCACCATGGCCGTCGAGTACCTCTGTGAGATGGCTTATAACGACCCTGCCTACGGGGCTTATTACATCCCTATCCATCGCGTGTTTGCGGGAGGTGGCCCCTACGACGTGAAGGCTACCTTCGAGCGCTTTGTCACAACCGACACTGCCGGCTATCCGGTCGCTGTACCACTGGTGTTGCAAGGTATGATCAAAGGCAATAATCTCAGTCTCACCATGGAAGACCTGGTTCAACCATGGCTCTGCGAACATATCGACGAATGGGTGAACAGCAAGCGCTATACCACCTCGCAGATCAACAAACTCATCGGCACCAAAGTTACCCACGAGATCCTCACGCCAATCGGGATGGACCAGACATCCGACAAAGTGGCGGAACTCTATAAGGCAATGACCGAGAACTCGATCACTACCTTCAACTGGACACCCGAGGCTTCGGTCTATATCATGCATTCCATGGACGACGAGACCGTACCTTACACGAATGCGACCAACGCGAAAGCAAAATGGAGAGACGCGAATATCACCTATAACTTCGGCCACTATGGCTCGCATGTCATGACCTGCCTCCGTTTTATCGGTTCCGTTCAACAACTCCTCAAACAAGAAGAGGAAGAAAGGAGTCAATATGAATAAGTTCCGTTTACCAATTACCAATCACCAATCACTAATCGCATTATTGTTTTCAATAATAATGCTCGCTTCTTGTACCCCGGAGGCGAAGTGGGAGACCGACGATGTGATCGTGAAGATGAATATAGGTACGATATCTGCCGGATTCATTGAGTGTAATTTCTCTACCAACAAAGAGGCCTATTACCTCATTGCCTGCCGACCTGTGCAGTCGGATTATGACCCGATGACCGTTCAGAGGCAGTTCATGACGCTGAACCTCGACTCGGCTTATTCCGATTATCTGATGTGGCGTAGCCATCTGCTCTACGAAGGCGAGTTTAACATCGCGCCCTTCGAGAGCCATTCGCTCCAATATGGCGACGTCCATTTCGTCTTCACCGGCCTGCAAGCCGCTACGAACTATTGGGTATATGCCTTCGTGGTAAATCCTGAGACCATGAAACCGACCGGAAAACTGTTCCTCACTACCGTCAAAACAGCCATAGGAAGTACGATGTCAATATTTTTTGAATATCGCGTGAAGGGCCTTTGGGACTACGCCTACCCCATGGATGGTTACGGAAACATATGCAATATCTATCCCTATGTAGCTACAACCCGGGATAGCCTCGATATCGCCGAATCGGGCGATTCTCCGGCTATGTATTTCGCCTTGTGGTATGCAGACCTGCTTGCGTATCCGGAATGGGCGAATGTCTTATACGGCGTCAAAGCCGTTGAGAACGACGGTTGGAACTCTTCCATAGCGTTCGAAAAGGGACATACCTATTATACCTATATATCCGGCTTCGATGGCGGCTTCAACCATCATGTCATCTATAAGTTCAAATGGGATGGTGAATCCACCGATTATTACTTCACGGAACAGGATGCGGACCCGGATTCGAATGATGACACCGATCTATGAGAATCACCCTGCTCGTGGTTGGTAAGACCACCGACCCTCGTCTGCAATCCCTTATCGAGGATTATCAACAGCGACTCAAACACTATATCCCGTTTGAGTTCGTTGTGGTACCCGATATCAAAAATGCCAAGACACTCAGCCAGGAGCAACTCAAGTCCGCCGAAGGACAAGCCATCCTCTTTTTCCTTACCCCGGCGATGGACGTCCTGCTTCTGGACGAACACGGACGGGAATTCCGTTCCATCGAATACGCCGATTTCTTGCAAAAGAAAATGGGCTCCGGTCGAGACCTCACCCTCGTCATCGGCGGAGCATATGGGTTCTCCAAAGAGGTCTATAACCGCGCTAACGGAAAAATCTCCCTTTCTCAGATGACGTTCTCCCACCAGATGATACGATTAATGGCCATTGAGCAGATCTACCGCGCAATGACCATTCTTCGAGGTGAACCCTATCACCATGAATAACTCTAAACACTAAACACTAAACTCTAAACCCTAAACTCTAAACCCTAAACACTAAACTCTAAACAACACTAAACACTAAACTCTAAACACTAAACTCTAAACAACTACCTCACCCTTATCTTCTGCCCGATTTGCAGAATCTTCGTCTCTTTGATTTTGTTGAGCCGGCAAAGCGCTTTCACGCTGGTACCGTATTTCTTCGCGATGCCCGATAAGGTGTCGCCTTGTTTTACCTTGTGGTATTTCATCGCAGCCTGCGCGGCCTTGGCCTGCTTCATCGCCTTGATGCCGATGACGTACTCTTTTTCATTCTTCAACTTACCGGTCGCGAAATCAATCACGTTAGCCGGGTTGATAGCCTCGCCTAAGTAACGCATCTCCAGGTGCAAGTGACTTCCGGTCGAACGACCTGTGTTTCCACCCATACCGATCACATAACCCGCCGGAACACGCTCATATTCATCTACCAACGGACGACTTAAGTGGCCATACACGGTCTCCAAACCATTCTCATGACGAATGACTACGAAGTAACCGTACCCACGCGGGTCCCAACCAACGATACGCACCTGACCTTCCCATGCCGAACGAATGCTGTCACCTACCTGCACTTTGATATCCGTACCTTTGTGCATTCGGTTTCTGCGCCAACCGAAAGGACTCGTCACATATCCCGGAGCGGGCAATACGAAGCCGGCCATCGGCACATGCACATCATCCTTGAGGCTGTCGAACAACGTACCATACGGGTTCACGCGCTCGTCCGTCCAGTTGAAACGATAGATGCTATCCGCAGGGTGATGATTCATCAATGCGGTATCCAGAAGTGACTGCGGGGTGATCTTATACACTACATCGCCGTCTTTGGTACGCACGATGATCTTACGCGGCAGAAGATCCAACTCGCATCCTAAGATCAGGGTGTCATGCGAGAACAAGCCCGCCAGACACTCCGGTAACGGCGTTGCACGCACGTCGATATCATCCAACTCCTCCAATTCGTCGCCTTCGCTATCCATAGCCGCGCTGTCCAAGGGCGTGTTCGGCGCAGCAGGGATATGTTGTGCAGAGGCATAGAAACTAAAGGCCGCTAACAGACTAATAACAAACAGTACTTTTTTCATTCTGCGTCCTCCTCTGTTTCAGAAGCCTCTGCGTTCTCCAGCGATACTGCCGGATTAGCCTCTGCCTCCGTTGCCTCCATTACTTCCTCTGCCGTTACTTCCTCTTTCGTGATATACTTATAGATGCCGAATCCACCTAAGCCCAAGATAATTAGCAGCAGGATGACCAGGAAGATCTTACCTGCCGGATTCTTCTTTGCCGGGTTCTTCGTGAAGGGGAAACGAACCTGCTCTGTTAACTTCAAGCCGAACGGAACAGAGATAATCGAGTCGGCGTTGATAGCCCAACCGTTCGCATTCAGCACCGGAGCCAAGTTACGACGACGCAGTTTCATCCACGCCATAATCATACTCGGTCCGCTGATGATGAGCAAGATGCAGACGAAGATGATCAGGTACTGCCACCATGGTAAGTCTTTCATTCCTTCCCCAACCTTCACTAACGCCGTACCAATCATACCTAGCGCCATACCGATGGCGGCAAAGATACCGGCGAACTTAGCGATATCAAAAGCAGATTTCTTCTCTGCATTCGGATCAGCCGCAGTAGCTACTTTTGCCGTCATGTCGTCGAATGTTTTTGCGTCTTTCTCGGCTGCGGACTTATTGATCTTATCTTCTACCCATTTCGCCATCTTGCGATACGGATTCCAGAACGCCTGACGAAGGGAGATTGGGTTCTCGATGATCTTGAAGACCGTCGCGTCATAATCCAGACCGTTGTTATCGTAGAAGATACCATTCTTACCCACACTCAGGTTCTTGATCTCGCCCTGCGTCATAGCCGCTACGATCTGCAGTTTCTTACCCGTCTTTTTGTTCTCGCAATTGCAGTACAGCAGGTACATTCCGCTTAACGGAGCCTGGCTGTCATGTTTCGCCAAGTCATTCACGCGAATACATAACTTACATGCACGTTGATCCAAGATCAAGGTACCTGCCAGGAACGAAGCAACCGTCTTCTCGTCGTTGTCATAGAAGTCCTCCAAGGTCACGAAGTTACGCAGCAGGCGATAGAAATCGCGATGCAGCAACAGCAACTTGCGCAGCGGTTCAAACTCCGCTTTCGCCGCCGCCAGTTCACTTTCTACTTTCGATTTTATACTTTCAACTTCAGATTCCCACTTGGATATCTGATCGCCCATCTCGATGAATTTCTTCTCCGTCATACCGGGCTTTGGTGCGTCTTCCGGAATACTTGCCAAGCCCAGTTTCTGCAGTTTCTCCTGCTCGAAATAGGCGGCGTACTCCGGGCTCTTCGCCTTGTATGCCGCGATTACATCCGCTTCAAACGGAGCGGCCGGCATTTCCGGAGTCTCTATGGCTATCGCATCTATTGCCGCCTGTACATCCGCCAAAGCAACTTTTCCGTCTTTCTGTAACTTGTCACTTATAACTCGTATCCCTTCGTCAGCAATATTTTTAATATTGATAACATCGCTCTGCTCAAATAAACTCTGCGGATCTCGCAAGGTCGCGCATAGCCAATCGGCCGTTGCTACCACCTCTTTCAGACGCAACTGACCGTCGCCGTCCTGATCCATCAGCCTCAGTGAATCAGAACTGATCTCCAGACCGTTCACAGGACAACTCAGCACGGTCCACATCTTCTTATCCAACTCGCCCAAATGACGGACATCCTCCGCAGATTTAATACGTACGCGAGTCACTCCACCCACATTCGCAAAACTCCATTTGTATTTGCTCATAATATGCTTAAATTATTGTATTTTCAAAAAAAACGGCACAAAATTACAAAATTATTTTGACATATGCAAATTTTATCGTACCTTTGCGCAAAATTTTCATGAAATTCAAGTTTCTTCTCCTGACGACTCTATCCGGGTCGAGTTTCGGCTGAATGCTTCCGGTTCACCGCAGTTCCGCGTAACGCAGGATTGATCTCCCGATAGGGCTTTTATCTCTTTTTATTTACAAAAAAGCACCCTCATCAGCATTTTTCTCTGAAAAAATTTGCACAATCCAAAAAAAAGCACTACCTTTGCACGCTTTTTCTCGTCGTAAGCGGCGATCAATGACTTCGTTACTCAGTAACTCGTATAATTGTCGCGCTTCCTCCTCTCCCCAAAAATTAAAATTTTCGGGGGCCCCGAGGATAGAAGGACGAAGAAAGAGGCTAACATGTTTAATTTTTAACGCTTGGTAAGCCAAGGCTGAGCCAAGCACATTCTACCACATGGCAGAAAATCTTTCTCTCCAGAACTTCGACTGGGATGCCTATGAAGCACAAAAGCAAGGCACAAAAAACGAAGAAGAAATCCAAAAGTATAACAACACGCTGAATGCCATCAAGGACAATGAGGTCGTTGAGGGTACTGTTGTCAGTATCAACAAGCGTGAGGTAGTTGTCAACGTAGGATACAAATCCGACGGTATCGTTCCGGCTTCTGAGTTCCGTTACAACCCGGACCTCAAGGTAGGCGACAAAGTAGAAGTCTACATCAAGAGCCAGGAGGACAAAAAAGGACAACTCGTTCTTTCGCACAATGAGGCACGTACGGCTAAAGCTTGGGACCGCGTTAACGAGGCTTACAATGCAGGTGAGATCGTTACCGGCTACATCAAATGGCGTTCGAAAGGCGGCATGATCGTGGACGTACTCGGTATGGAAGCATTCCTCCCGGGTAGCCAGATCGACGTGAAGCCGGTTCGCGACTATGACATCCTCGTCGGCAAGACGATGGAGTTCAAGATCGTCAAGCTGAATCCTGAGTTCCGCAACGTCGTTGTTTCCCACAAAGCGCTCATCGAGGCTGAACTCGAGGCTCAAAAGGCTGAGATCGTCGGCAAACTCGAGAAGGGTCAGGTACTCGAAGGTACGGTTAAGAACATCACCAACTACGGTGTCTTCATCGACCTCGGAGGCGTGGATGGTCTTATCCACATCACCGACCTCAGCTGGGGACGCGTTAACGACCCGCACGAGCTGTTGCAACTCGACCAGAAGATCAACGTCGTTATCCTCGACTTCGATGAGGAGAAGAAACGTATCGCTCTTGGTTTGAAACAGCTCACTCCGCACCCATGGGATGCCCTTGACCCGAACCTCAAAGTAGGCGACAAGGTTCACGGTAAGGTTGTTGTGATGGCTGATTACGGCGCATTCGTAGAGATCGCAGAAGGCGTTGAGGGTCTTGTTCACGTATCTGAGATGAGTTGGAGCCAGCACCTCCGTTCCGCTAACGACTTCTTGAAGGTTGGCGACGAGGTAGATGCTGTTATCCTCACGCTCGACCGCGCTGAGCGCAAGATGAGCCTCGGTATCAAGCAGCTCAAGGCTGATCCGTGGGCTAACGTAGAGACCAAGTACGCAGTTGGCACACGCCACTGGGCTAAGGTTCGTAACTTCACCAACTTCGGTGTATTCGTTGAGATCGAGGAAGGCGTTGACGGACTGATCCACATCAGCGACCTGAGCTGGACCAAGAAGATCAAACACCCGAATGAGTTCACTCAGATCGGCGCACAGATCGAAGTTGTCGTTCTCGACATCGACGTAGCTAACCGCCGTCTGAGCCTGGGTCACAAGCAACTCGAGGAGAATCCTTGGGAAGAGCTCGAGGCTAAGTTCGGTGTAGACACCGTTGTGGACGGTAAAGTAGTTGAACTGACCGACAAGGGCGCTGTTGTTTCGCTCGAGGAAGGCGTTGAGGGCTTCTGCACGACCCGCCACCTCCAGAAAGAGGACAAGAGCCCGGTTGCAGTTGGCGATACCCTGCCGTTCAAGGTGATTGAGTTCAACCGTGACGCTAAGCGTATCCTCGTTTCGCACCTCCGCACTTGGGAGGAGCGCAAAGAGGCAGCTCCGAAAGCAGCTAAGAAAGCCGCTAAAGAGGAACCGCAGGTAGAGATGCCGAAGGTAGAGAAGACCACCCTCGGTGACCTCTCTGCTCTCGCTGAGCTCAAGGCTTCTATGGAGCAGGCTGAGGAGAAACCCGCTAAGAAAGCAGCTGCTAAGAAAACCAAAAAAGAGGAGTAATCCTTCCTTTGGGATTTAATGTGAGGAGTAGTCATTCGACTACTCCTCTTCTTTTATTTCTTTGAAAACGATTCTTCCCTTTTCTTTTTGATTTGCCTCCTATTTCTACCTATTTTCGCATAAAAATGGCACTTTTATTTGCAAGTGTCATTTTTTTTGTGTAATTTTGCGGCGTAAAATGAAAGGAAACGCAGTTATGCCTGAAATTAGTCGCTTTTATGGAATAATAATCACGATGTATAACTCGGAGCACAATCCTCCGCATTTTCACATTCGGTATAATGACTATCGTGCTACAATGGATATCAACACCGGAGAGATAAATGGAAACTTACCCCGTCGTGTTTTAAATCTTGTATATGAGTGGTTCGACCAACATAAAGACGAACTGAAAGAGAACTGGCTTCGCATGGAGAAAGGCGAAGAGATTATTGACATTAAACCCCTTGATTAATATGAATTTGATTTGGATAAATAGCGCCAAGTATTTAGGCGATTACCGTCTTGAGTTATCTTTCTCAAACGGTGAAGTGCGCGTGTTTGATGCGAAAGAATTTATCGCGTCTCACCAGTTGTTTAGTCCTCTGAAAGACAAGCAATTATTCAGCCAATTCCGATTAGACGGATGGACTGTCTCCTGGCAAAATGGCCGTTTAGATATTGCTCCGGAGTATCTTTATGAAATAGGTACCCCGGTATAAATAAAACCGCTGGCACCGACAGCGTAAAAAAGCGATTGCGAAGCCCTCAAGGAGCGTTAACTCCGTATAAAAATTGCTTTGTCGTCGACAAAATGTTCAAAGTATCATCTCATTTTGTACTTTCCTAAAAAAAGTTTTACGCGTCCTAAAATTAGTTGACAATGTTGTATTGGCTCCGTCCAAAACCATCCAAGCCCGCCCCCATAAATATTCCAATCGTTAGTTATTAGTTAGATATTCGTTCGTTTTTCGTTAGTCATTGTACTACCCTTAACGTACCCTAATAGGAGGCACTTGCCCTGCAATACGCCCTGTTCTTCTCTTGTCCCTTTTCTCCTAAAAATCAAATAAAAATGCGCGCACACTTGCATATGTCAAAAAAAAGTAGTATCTTTGCAGCCGGAAAATGAGCGTCTGTGCTCATTATACATGACAAACGCGATTAACTAACTCTAATACACAATTCATTATGGGACTTTTTAGCAAACCAATCATTGACGTTGTACAATGGCAACCGCAGGGAGATGAGGTGATTTATGCGTACCATCATCCGGAGCGTAACCTCTCAACGGCAACGCAGTTGTTAGTACACGAGAGCCAGGAGGCATTGCTCTTCTCCAAAGGGCAGTTGCTCGGCAAATTCGGGCCGGGTAAACACCAGTTAAAGACCGAGAACTTACCTATCCTGCGTACGTTGTACGGTTTTCCGTTCGGCGGTGTGAACCCGTTCACCGCGGAGGTATGGTTTGTGAACAAAGTACAGACCTTTGCCATCGATTGGACGATTGCGAGTCTACCCTATTTTGACGTGGACTACAACACGCAGTTGCCTCTGATCGCGAGCGGTCAGTACGGTCTGAAGATCGTGGACACGGAGAAGTTCATCATTAACTTTGTAGGCACGCGTCATGAGTTCACCCAAGACGATATGACCAATCAGTCGTACGGCGAGATATGCTCGAAGGCGAAGTCGATGATTCTGCAGTATATGCTGAATAACAAAATCGGCTTCATGCAGATCTCGGCATTCTTAGATAAGTTAAGCGAGGAGTTGCGGAGCCAGATTGCACCTTTCTGGAGCAACTTAGGTCTGGAGTTGGTGAAGTTCTACGTGAACGCCATCGAGATCGACAAGACCACGCCGCAGGGTCAACAGATAGCAGATGCTATCTCGCAGCAGGCAGCTCAGAAGATCACGGGTCGCACCTGGCAACAGGAGCAGATGTTCGGCACGGCAAACAATGCCATCGACGGTTTCTCGAACATGGGCGGCAACGGCGGTGGTCTGTTAGGCGGTCTGATGGCGGTTCAGATGATGAGCGGTATGGCCAATGGCGGAGGCGGTGTCGGTGCAGGTATGATGCAGCCGGCGTATAACCAGCCTGCGATGGGCGGCGCCGGAAATGCCAATGCAGTCGGAGCGGTAGCAGCGGGAGCAGCCACCGTAGTACGCGATATCTACTGCGGCGCATGCTCGAAGAAATATAAATCTAACCAGGCTTTCTGTCCCCACTGCGGCCATAAATACAACCCGTGTCCGAAATGCGGTACCGACAACGCGGACCATGCGAAACGA
>SAMEA3663084__coassemble_485_pt1 | contig 13972 bp, 13 predicted proteins | sample SAMEA3663084__metabat2_low_PE_028 | metagenome-assembled genome bin SAMEA3663084 (sample SAMEA3663084) | pig gut metagenome | biome: pig gut; feature: pig-associated habitat; material: faeces | place: France | collected 2012 | reverse complement strand
CATGCGGATATCATTGCGTGCTGCGAGATGCAGGTAGGCAACAAAGCGCCGGAGATGCTGCTGGAGGCACTGAACAGAAACGGTGAACGCTATGCCTATATCACCCTGCCGCTGGAGGACATGGATCGCATCGGCGGATGCTTTATATACAATAAGGAGCGCGTGCGCCCGTATGAAGAACCGCTTTCGGCCTATCAGGACACCTGTTCTCATTACTACGCACGCATGTATGCAGTCGGTTTTGAAGAGATAGCAACCGGAGAAAGACTGATCATCGGTCTCAACCACTTCAAGTCCAAACGAGCAGGACGAGGCAATTACGACACCCACCTCAGACGCATGCAGAACAAGGATAGTCTGCTCGCGATGTTACCGCAGGCTATAGCCCGTTTCGAAGACGCAGACATCCTGCTATTGGGAGACTATAACTGCTATACGCAGGAGGGACCTATTCAAGCCATCGTGCGGGCAGGCTATTCGGATATGTTACCTCTCGGACACGCGGCAGACTACTCCTATTCCTTCAAAGGAGAAGCCGGATACCTGGATCGCTGCTTTGCCAACCCGTCTATGAGCACCCAGATCATACGCGTGCGTCCCTGGCATGTGAATGCCGACTGGTATTACCAACATGGCGCCTATAAGATGAAAGATAAAACGATGCATCGCTACGCGGATCACGATCCGATTATTGTAGATATCAAGTTGAAATAAAAAATGACCAATAAAAATAGCAGCCATCAAGGCTGCTATTTTTCTGTGACCCTGCTGGGGCTCAAACCCAGAACCTTCAGAACCGGAATCTGACACTCTATTCAATTGAGCTACAGGGCCAAAACTTATTCTTTTTTTCTGCGCCGTCTGCAGATTCTGCACTCGCCGTAGATGAAAAGCGAGAAACGCTGCATTTCGAAATTGGTGTATTTTCGTTCTTCCACCAACCGCTCGATGGCTTTATCCTGGATATCCGTCACACGGCCGCATTTCAAGCATACGACTTGCATGCGCGGGCGAGGGAGGACTATCAATTCGTACTCATTATTCGTTTTACCGCGCTGCCTGTTATTCACATGCAGTATCTGCGCGTCTACCAGCAACTCCAGCACATTATATACCGTAGCCACCGAGATATGTTCCGGTTCGCACGCCTTCACCAACTGCTGAGCCGTAAAGGGTTGCGGTAAATGGCATATTACTTCCAGCACCATATTACGGACCGAGGAAGGACGCATGCCGTGCGTTTTCACGTAGTTGCTCAACCCAAGCAAAGCGGCTCGATATAACTTCGCTCCTTTCACCTGTTAGATCGGTTTGATATACGCGCGACGACGTTTATGCTGCTTGTGCGGCGCCTGCTCGAAGAATCCGATGATTTTACGATTGGTCTCCAGCATCGATGTCGTCTCCATGCGTTGGATCTTATAGTCGTTGATATACGGAATCTGATCGCGCAGACACAACTGACTCAGACCCTTGTTCTCGTAATCGGAACGAACGGCAATAAGCAGGAAGTTAAAGGCCTCCATCGGCTTTGCCTTCAGCGCTTTCAGTATATGATACCACCCGAAGGGGAAGAGACGGCCACCGCATTTACGAAGGGCTTTGGAAATATCCGGCATACCCAGACCGACGCAAACCAACTCGTCTTTCTCATTCACTATTAATGAAACGAAGTCGAAGTTCAACAACGGGAAGTACATGTCTTTGTAATAGTTCTTCTGGTGCTCCGTCATCGGCTGGTAGTTATACAAACGCTGGTAGGCCTGGTCGATGATATCCATATACGATGTACCGAACCGACGCACTAACTCACGGGCATTCTTCACTTTGACGGGATGCACTTTCGCGCGCTGCATGATAACCTGACAAAGGCGCTCCTGACGCTCCGTCCAATCCAAGGGCGGGTGGATCTGCATCTCAATCCAGTCAACCTCTTTCTTCAAGCCATAGGCATCGACATGCTTCACATAATACGGATAGTTATACAACGAAGCCATCGGCGCCAAGTGCTCATATCCCTCCAGCAGCAAACCCTCGTGATCAAAATCCGTGAATCCGACCGGTCCGTTCAAGGCATCCATGCCGCGTTCCTTTCCCCACGCTGCCACCGTATCGAGCAGAGCTTTGCTCACCTCGACATCATCAATGAAGTCAAACCACCCGAAACGAACATGCTTGAAACCCCATTTCTCATTCGCACGATGATTGATGATACCGGCGATACGTCCTACAGGCTTGTTATCGCGATAAGCCATCCATAATCGGTACTCACTTACCTCCAAAGCCGGGTTCTTCTCGAGAGTGAAGCAATTCATCTCATCGAAGAACAAAGGCGGACAATAATACGGACAGTCCTTGTATAAGTCGTTCGCAAACTCAATGAAGCGCTTCAGCTCTTTGCGCGTGCTTATTTCACGAATTTCTACTGCCATTCCATACCATTTTAATAAAAAATCGTGCAAAAGTACAAAAATATTTTGATATATGCAAAAAAAAGTGTAATTTTGCGTGGTTTTTTGCCATTAAGGGGTACGATTCCCCCTTCTCGGCGGAGGACGCTCCGGGGGCTATTTGGTTTTGACAGCAGGTAGAATGGTTATGTAAGCACGCCGAGCAATGAAGCACGCTCGTTAATCTCGCTTCAAAAAATTAACTGGCAACTATGAGTATGCTCTCGCTGCCTAATCGAAGTATAGTAGATTAGCCTTTTTCGGATGCAAGGCGTCTGAACGAGACATCGCTCCAAGCCGAGTCTGTGGGCTCAATGGATATAGCGGTGCGGAAATTCACAGAATAGATGTCGCAGGCTGCGATGCGAGGTCGAAAACAAAGCAGATAAGTCGGTAGTTGGTGGCTTGGGTCTTGCTGCCGAACGAAAATCAAGGCCAAGATAAGCGTGTAGAAAGCGTAAGTATTCCTTGTTTGGACACGGGTTCGAATCCCGTTAGCTCCACACCGCAACAGCTATAGGCTGTTCCGGGGATCTAAAGGGATCCTCACACGGGTTCTTATCTCGGTGAACCTCGAACGATTAATGCACAAGGGGTATTAGCTCATCTGGCTAGAGCGCAACACTGGCAGTGTTGAGGTGGGGAGTTCGAGTCTCCCATGCTCCACTTAGTAAAAAAACTCCACAAAAAAAGAGGCTCAGCGCCTCTTTTTTGTTTTTGATTCTTGTTTAGGAATCTCTTGTGTTTCCGCTTTCACCTCTTTTTTGGCGGCGAAGTTCTTGTAATACGATACCATCAGCGTGGTAAGCGGCAAAGCTACGATCATACCGATGATACCAAACAGCACACCCCAGATACTGAGTGAGAGCAAGATAGCTGCAGGTCCTAAACCTGTCATTTTACCCATGATTTTAGGAGTGAGTACCATATCTTGGAGAGTCTGGACGATGACAAACACCAGCGCCATGCAAAGAAGCGTGAGCCATATGGGTCGGCCTGTTTGCGCCGACTGAACCAGACAAAGCAGGATACAGGGCGGAATACCCAGCGCTTGCATATACGGCACCAGATTGAGGACTCCGATGATGAGTCCCATCGCAATACCCATCGGCATACCAATAATGCAGAATCCGATAGCAAAGAGAATACCTACGATCAGCGCAACCAGTCCCTGTCCGCGGAAATAAGCGTTCATATTATGGTTCACGTCGCGCATCAGCACGCGCGCTTTATCGCGGTACCTCACCGGCACATAGTAAATCCAGTTAGCCCGAATCTTCGGGAAATCGATCATCAGGAATATGAGGTACATCAGACTGATGAGGATCACAACCAACTCCGCCAACCAACTCAATCCACCGGTGATCCATCCACCCACTTTGGGAGCCAGATCTTTCAATGCATCCCGCACTTCCGGATAGGATAACATAGACTCCAAGTTCAGTCCATCAAGGGTGCTATGGATCTTCTCCTGTTGTTCGGGCGTGAAATATTTGTCCGCATCGAAACTGGCAAAATACTGCTCCACTCCTACGGCAGCCGATTTCACTTCTCGCCCGATAGCCGGAATGAGCAGATAAACGGACAGCGTGAGCAAACCGACAAACAGCAGCAGGACAATTGCTACCGATAGTCCACGGAACTTCACTCTGCACTTATTTTGCACAAAGTTAACCAGCGGATCCAGCAGGTATGCTAGCAGGAAACTGACAAAGAACGGCAATAACACGCCGTATATACGAGAAAGCATAGCGGTTTATTTGCGGAACAGACCACGGATGAAATTCCAAGCTGTCTGCGCCAGATTCACATAGTGATTATACATCGCTTTGGCAAAACGCACATAGCCGTTCAGGCGCTCGCGTTGAACCGCCGCACGACCTTCGGCACGAAGGGATTCCAATTGCAGTTCCTCGCTATTCTTCAGTCCACTCAGTTTGCGCACGATAGGATCGACAAAGAGCGACTTGCTGCAGAGAATCAGTACTGGGATCAACAGCAGATAAACGGCTCCCACAATCAGGCATGCCGCCCACGCAGGTACGCACAGCGCCATAGCAAAGACGGCAGCCGCAGCAAAGAAGGAAAGTACCGCAAAGGCCACCAGAATAATGCAGATCGTGAGCAGCAACGAACCTACCAGACGGCTGGAGTTGTCGATCACCTTCAAACGGGCTACTTCATATTCCGCTTTCGCCAGAGTCTCTACTTCCGACAAGATCTGTTCGGTCTTGTCCTGTAATTCATTCTTTTCCTTTTCCATAGTAGTACGCATTTATGCCTTAGCGGCAGGTTGATCTTTTTCAGCGACTTTGGTAGCGGCTTCCACCTCTTGCTTCATCTTCTCGCAGCACTCCTGAACCTTGTCCTTTGCCTGCGAAGCAAGGTTGCGCAATTCGCCCCGCACTTCTTTTCCGGAATCCGACATAAGCCACATAGCTCCTGCAGCTCCTACGGCGACGCCTGCTGTAAACAGCACCGCGCCTCTGATCAATTTTCCAAACATAATGAGTAGATATTTAGTTTTAAAAATATGTACAAAAGCAATTTTCTTACTAAAAAATTTGTGTATTTCAGAAAAAAGCAGTACCTTTGCAGCCGATTTTCAAAGGGGCACTAGCTCATCTGGTAGAGCGTAACGTTCGCAATGTTAAGGTAAGGGGTTCGAGTCCCCTGTGCTCCACTCAAAACAAACGTCCATCCGGGCGTTTTTTTTAGAGCACTAAAGGGGATTCAAACCCCAGTTCTTAGCCCCTATTGGGGCACGATTATTGCCAAATGGCAATTTTCGAGTCCCCTGTGCTCCACTTAAAACAAACGTCTATTCAGGCGTTTTTTGTTTATAAGCTCTTGAGGTATTTATCTGCCTCAATAGCTGCTTTCGCGCCACTACCCGCTGCTACAATAGCTTGACGGTAATGCGGGTCAGCACAGTCTCCGGCCGCAAACACACCCGGCACATTCGTGCGAGGACTATCGCCGTCCACGATGATGTACCCTTCCGCATCACGCGTCAGGAAATCCTTGAACAATTCGGTATTAGGATGGTGACCGATAGCCAGGAAGAATCCGTCGATGTCGATGTGGCGGATCTCTTCGAGCGATTTTCCGTCTTGGTCACTGACCGCACCTTTGCGGTAAATCAGGTCTGCTCCCTGTACTTTTCCTTCACCGGTCAGTCGCAGGGTGTTATGCTCAAAGAGCACTTCTATCTTCGGGTTATTCAGCACGCGTTGCTGCATGATCTCCGAGGCACGCAGATAGGGTTTGCGCACGATCATATATACTTTCTCGCACAAGCCGGCTAAGTAATTCGCTTCCTCGCAGGCCGTATCACCTCCACCTACTACGGCAACCGTCTTCTTGCGATAGAAGAAACCGTCGCAGGTAGCGCAGGCACTCACGCCGCGACCGCGATAGGTGCGCTCGGATTCTATACCCAGATATTTGGCCGATGCACCGGTGGCGATGATGACCGCGTCTGCTTCGTAGAGGTCAGTATCTTCCACCCAGACTTTCTTCGGATGGACCGAGAAGTCCACTTTGGTGACGATACCGGAGACGAATTGCGTACCGAAACGCTCGGCCTGACGACGCATGTCATCCATCATCGTGAAGGGTTCTACGCCGTCGGGATAGCCCGGGAAATTCTCCACTTCGGTGGTAGTGGTCAACTGGCCGCCTAACTGCGGTCCTTCGATCAGCACCGGTGCCAGATTCGCACGCGATGCATAGATAGCAGCGGTATACCCGGCCGGGCCGCTACCAATAATCAAACATTTTACTTTATTTTCCATCTTCTCTAAAATCTCAAATCATTCACAAACGTTGTCTCTTCCGGCTCCAACACATACTTCGGTTCAGTTGTGATAAACGACGGCCCCATCAAAGTCAGCGTGGATGTCTTCGTTCCTTCGCGCACCTCTACCTGCAGCGGCAGTAAGGTACCGCTCTGCACTTTGAGCACAAATCGGTTAATACCCAGCGTCTCTTCGCGCGGCACCAAGGTGATGATGGTCTGTTTGCCGTCACTCGATGCACGTTCTGTCACTTCGCATTGTTGGGCCATCTCCAGTGCAAAAAGGAACGGGTTGGACTCTATCAACTCCCGGTCGGTCGGCGAAGTGAGGTTCAACTCATCGGTCTCCGCCGAATACATATACATCGTCTGTCCGTCAAAAGCCGCCTCTATCGAACCCATCGAAAGGCGAAACTGTTTGCCCTTCATTGTGATGGAACCCGGATAGTTCATAGGCGCATCGGCGGTCTCAGCCACCGTTGCTACAAAGTCCGCCTTCAAAGTCTTCTGCTCCAACGAAGTCAGAAACGAACTCAATACAGATACTATTACTAAAAGTCCTTTCACCTCTAAACTCTAAACTTTAAACTCTAAACTTTAAACTTTAAACTTTACTTCACTCCCAGCTCTTCGAGCAGTTTATCCAGTTGATCCAGGTCCTGAATCAAGACGTCTCGTCCCTTCGGTCCTTTGTTCGGTCCCACGATACCGGCGGCTTCGAGTTGGTCACTTAACTTACCGGCGCGGTTATAACCGATTTCGAACGCACGTTGCAGACGCGAGGTCGAACCCTCTTGTTTGGTTACTACGTAACGGGCCACATCCGCAAACATCGGATCGAGACGTTTCATATCTACGCTACCCGGTGCGAGTGCCTCGCCTTCCCCGCCTTCACCTACATACTCCGGTAACTGATACGGTTCGGAGTAACGCTGCTGTTTGGCTATATGTTTGACAATCTCATCCACCTCGGGCGTATCAACGAACGCGCACTGCACACGGGTGATGCTGGCATTCCCGGCATACAACGAGTCTCCGCGACCGATCAACTGCTCTGCCCCCTTGGCATCCAGTACTGTACGGCTGTCGATCACACTCTGCGTACGCAGCGCAATTCGCGTCGGGATATTGGCCTTAATGACACCTGTCACGATGTTGACGGACGGACGTTGGGTAGCCAAGATCATATGCATTCCTACCGCACGGGCTTTTTGAGTGATACGCGCAATAGGCGTCTCCACCTGTTTGCCGGCCTGCATGATGAAATCGCCGTACTCATCGATGATGATGACGATATAAGGCAGATATTGGTGATGCAGGCTGTCAGCCACTAACTTATTCGGGTTCAGGCGACGTTTGACGAACTTGTCGTTATAATCCTCCAAGTTGCGCACGCCGGCGTCCATCAGCAGTTTGTAGCGGTTCTCCATCTCGATGACGAGGGAGTTGAGCGTATTGATGACGCGGTCGCAGTCGGTGATGACGATCTGCTCCGGATCGGTGTCCGGCATCGCCGCCAAGTAATGTTTCAACAGCGGTTTATACGGCGCGAACTCCACCATCTTCGGGTCCACCATCACCAGTTTCAACTCCGCCGGGTGCTTCTTATAAAGCAGCGACGTGATGATGGCGTTGATGGCAACGGATTTACCGGTTCCGGTAGCACCGGCTACCAGCAAGTGCGGCGTCTTGGCGAGGTCGAACATGAATACCTCGTTGGTAATCGTTCGTCCGTAGGCGATTGGCAGACGCATCTTCTGCTCCTCCTGGAAACGCTTGGACGCGATCACCGAGTGCATGGAAACGACCTGAGGTTTCTCGTTCGGCACTTCAATACCGATGGTACCTTTACCCGGCATCGGGGCAATGATACGAATACCCGTAGCACTCAGGCTCATCATAATATCGTTCTCCAGCACCTGGATTTTCGCCACGCGGATACCTGCTTTCGGTACTATTTCATAGAGCGTTACGGTCGGACCGACCGTTGCTTTGATACTATCAATTTCTATGCCATAGTTGCGCAGGGTCGTTACAATTCGTGCTCCGTTAGCGCGCTGTTCCTCTTCATCTATCACCGGAGCCGCCTCGTTGTCATAGACCTTGAGCATATTCAGACTCGGGAACTTAAAGAACTCCAGGTCTTTGCGGGGATCGTACGGACCGAGTCTCGCCAACAGCGCATCGGGATCCTTAGTGTATAACTCATCTTCGTTCACTTCCTCGATCTCCAGTTCCGGTTCTTTCTTCGTTCTTTTCTTTCCGCTCTCGGCTTTGGTATCTTGACTCTCCTCTTTCTCCAGCAGGTCAGCCAGCGTGCCGTCGGTCGGACCGCCATCATCGGGCAGCGGTTCCTCTTCCGGTTCTTCCGGTTCTTCCCCTTCTTCCTCGACGGACTCGTCCGACTCCTCTTCGCTCACCGGCTCAATGGTAAAGGTCACTTCGTTCTCATCTCCTTCCGTTTTCGGTTTTTCTTCGGTCTCCTCGTCTGCCAACGGAATATCGATCGTCACTTCATCATTCTCACCATTTTCACCATTCTCACCATTCTCACCATTCTCCGTCACTTTCGGTTTTTTCTTAAACAAACCGACGAACCAGAAGCCAAAGGCTTTGCAGCGATCGATGAACTTCGGATCGGTGACAATAAGGAAGATCACCAGTACGGCCGCTAAGATCAACACCATGCCGGTGATGTGTACATAACTCTCCATCTTCAAGGCTGCTGCATCGCCGAAGCGACCGCCCCATCGGAAGGCGCCGATATTGGCCAGTTGCTGAATAAAACCCAGCACGATGGAACCCCAAAGCACCCAGAAAGCCGTTGTGCAGAAGATCTTAATGGCCTTGATGTCTTTTAATACATGCATAATACGCAAAGCGTACGTACCACACATCAACACCATCAGAATAGAGACAAAACCGAATGAACCGTCAATGAGAAAACGCGCCAGGCGAGCACCCGGAAGACCCAATATATTACGAATCTCATGGCGATTAGCCACTTGGTCCGCATAGGCCTGCGAAAGCACCGACTGATCGGCCGTGCCCGTGAACAGGAAACTCAGGTACGCCAACAGCGCGATCACCGAGAACAAGAGCAACAGCACACCGAGAATCATTCGCGTCTCGCGTGCCATCGCATAGTGCTTCAGCGTCATCCACCAACTCTCCTTCTCCACACGGATAGAGCGTTCTGCACTACGCTCATCGATGTCGTTATTTTTTAACTTTGATACGGTTCGGGGCATATTATCACAAATTTAGCATGCAAAAGTACAATAAAAAATTGAAAGTTGAAAGTTGAGAGATGAATTTTTTGTGTTTTTAATGAAAAAAAACATGTTTTTTCAAAATAATGTTCGTGCGCACTTGCGTATATAAAAAACTTTTCGTACCTTTGCACGCTTTTTATGGGCTATGGAGGAGTTAATCAGACATGAAGGAATCGTGCTGAGCACGGAAGGCAAGATGGCGCACATTGTTATTTTGCAGACCAGCGCCTGTGCGGCATGCAAGGCGAAGAGCATGTGCATGTCCTCTGAGAGTCAGCAAAAGGAGATGGACGCATTGATGCTGGAGCCGATGAACGTAGGTGACCGCGTGGAGGTGGAGGTAAGGGAGCAATTGGCATGGAAGGCTGTGTTATTGGCGTACATCGTTCCGTTCCTGGTGATGATTGCGGTGATAACAATCCTGGATATCGCTACTGCGCTGGATGAAGCGGTTGTCGGTTCTATCTCGCTGGCCTCCATGGCATTGTATTTCCTGGTGTTGCGTCTCTTCCGCTCGAAGCTGCAGAAGCAGTTCAGCTTCACCGCCCGCAAACTGTAAAAAACGCAAAATCTAAAAATTATCAATAGTATATGGAACTGATTCTTATTTCCATGGGAGTTTTGGGAGTGACGGGTTTTGTAGCCGCCGTGCTGCTTTACGTCGTCAGCCAACTCTTCAAAGTAGAGGAAGATCCCCGTATTGACCTGGTGCAGGCCGTTTTGCCCGGTGCGAACTGTGGCGGTTGCGGTTTTGCCGGCTGCCGTAATTTCGCGGAGGCATGTGTCAAAGCGGGAGGTATTGAAGGGCTGTCTTGCCCTGTAGGAGGTGAACCCACGATGGATGAGGTAAAACGCATCCTCACCCCGAGTGATGAGGCCGCTCCCGCTGCTCAAGAAGCAGGCGAGAAGACCAAAGGCTTCGACCCGGTGATCGCTGCGAAGATCAAAGCGCTCGCTACACCGAGAGCCGTGTTCCCCAACTTAGTCGCGTTGGCGCAGAAGAAATGAACAAATGTTAAATGTGTAAATGTTAAAAGGAATAAATAATGAGGACATTTCATATCGGCGGTGTTCATCCGCGTGATAACAAACAATTCTCCGCGCTGCAACGCATCACAGAGTGCCCGCTGCCTAAGCAGGCGATCATTCCGCTTGTGCAGCATATAGGTGCTCCGACGCAACCTGTTGTAGAAGCAGGAGCGAAAGTGAAAGTAGGCGAACTGCTGGCAAAAGCCGGTGGTTTCGTGAGCGCGAACATCTGTTCGCCGGTCAGCGGTACGGTCACCAAGATCGGTGAGTGGAAAGACGCATGGGGTGCACCCGGTCAGGCCATTTATATCGACGTAGAAGGCGATGAATGGTTGCCGGAGATAGACCGCTCCGACAAACTTGAGAACCAGTGTACGCTGGAGCCCAAGGCTATCATTGACAAGATCGCCGCAGCCGGCATCGTAGGTCTGGGAGGTGCTTGTTTCCCGACGCACGTCAAACTGCTGCCGCCTCCGGGAAAGAAGGCCGAAGTGCTCATCGTCAACGGCGTAGAATGCGAACCGTATCTGACCTGCGACCATCAGTTGATGCTGGAGCACGGCGAAGAGATCATCGTCGGCATCAAGATATTGATGAAGGCCCTGCAAGTGGACCGCGCTATCATCGGTATTGAGAATAACAAACCCGATGCCATCGAGCATATGACGAAGTTGGCGAACGCCCAATTAGGTATCGAGGTAATGCCGCTTAAGTTGCGCTATCCGCAGGGCGGTGAGAAACAGCTCATCGACGCCTGCATCGGTCGTCAAGTGCCGAGCGGTGCGCTACCGATTGAGGTAGGCGCCGTAGTAGATAACGTAGCTACGATCTTCGCTATCTACGAGGCCGTACAGAAGAACAAACCGCTCATCAGCCGCGTGATGACCGTCACCGGTAAGAACGTAGCGAAACCGGGTAACTACTCCGTTCGTTTCGGTACACCGATCGAGCAAGTGATCGAGTTCGCAGGCGGTATCCCGATGAACACGGGTAAGATCATCGGCGGCGGTCCGATGATGGGTCGCGCGATGGATCATATAGAAGATATGCCGGCTTATAAACGCCTCAGCGGACTGCTCTTCTTGGATGCCGCCGAGTGCGAGCGCGCAGAAGAAGAGAACTGTATCCGCTGCGGTAAGTGTGTGCAGGCTTGTCCGATGGGACTCGAGCCGTATCTGCTGAGCCGCTTGCAGGAACTGGAGATGTGGGATGAGCTCGAGAAGCACGATATTATGGACTGCATCGACTGCGGTTGCTGCGTCTTCACCTGTCCTGCGCATCGTCGTCTGCTCGATCATATCCGTCCGGGTAAAGCGAAAGTAGGCAGTATCCTCCGCGAACGTGCTGCTGCCGCTGCTGCCGAGAAAAAATAAAGATATTCATTATTCATTGTTAATTATTCATTACATATAAAATGGCACATTTTATTACAACTCCGGCTCCGCACGTCCATAGTGGCGATAGTGTCCGCCGGAATATGCTCTTGGTCATTTTGGCGCTGATGCCCGCGTATGTGGTATCGGTGCTGGAATTCGGCATCGGAGCACTCATCACAGCCGCTGTCAGTGTAGCGGCCTGCGTGCTCATCGAGTTGCTCATCAGCCGTTTCCTGCTGAAGGAGAGCGGTAAGTCGATCGGAGACCTCTCGGCCGCACTTACCGGTTTGTTGCTGGCTTTCAACCTGCCGTCGAGCATCGACTGGTGGATCGTCGTGTTAGGTGCACTCATAGCAATCGGCGTAGGCAAAATGAGTTTCGGCGGTCTGGGCCAGAATCCCTTCAACCCCGCTCTCGTGGGACGTGTGTTCCTGCTCATCTCTTTCCCGCAGCAAATGACGACCTGGCCGGTTGCGAACGGCTTCGAGACGAGTTATGTAGACGCCCAAACGGGTGCCACCCCGCTCTATTACCTCAAGCAATTGATCGGTTTGAGTAACGGTTCTGAAGCAGTAGACACCGCGAATGCGCTGCCAAGTCTATGGGATTCGCTGATGGGTGCTATGGGCGGTTCGCTCGGTGAAGTATGCGCCCTCGCGCTGATCATCGGCGGTATCTTCCTCATCGCTATGCGCGTTATCACTTGGCATATCCCTGTTGCCATCATCGCTACCGTAGCCCTCTTCGCGGCGTGTGTCAGCTGGTTCGGCGGAGTACCGAACGAAGCTATATCGACGGGTTCGTTTGTTGCTTACGAACTGCTCACCGGTGGCTTGATGCTCGGTGCATTCTTTATGGCGACGGACTATGTCACCAGCCCGATGACCGCGTGGGGCAAGATCATCTTCGGTATCGGAATCGGTATCATTATGATGGTGATTCGTCTGCTGGGTAACTACCCTGAAGGTATGTCGTTCGCTATTCTGATTATGAACGCGTGCGTTCCATTGTTGAACAAGTTCCGTCCGCAACGGTTCGGAGAAAAACGTAAATAAGGAGGACCGGCTATGAAGAAATTAGAAAGTACATTCCTGAATATGGTGCTGAGCCTCGTGCTGATCGCCGTGGTAGCAGCAGCCGGTTTGGCTGGTATCTACTCCTTGACCAAAGAGAAGATCGACGACCAGCAGAATCAGAAACGTCAGGCGGCTATCCGCGAGGTCGTTCTCCCGAACGCAGAAGCAACCGTAGAGATTCAGATCACGTCCGATACCATCCGCGAGGAGGAAAACGGCAAACAATGGGTCATTCATAATATTCACCAAGACGGTCAGTTCATCGGCGCTGCCGTTGAGACCAGCGGTACCGGTTTCGGCGGAGAGCAGAAACTGATGATCGGTTTCAACCCCGAAGGCGAGATCATCAACTATACCGTGCTCGAGCATCAAGAGACGCCGGGTTTGGGCGATAAGATCTCCAACTGGTTCAAGACCGAAAAAGGCAACCAGGATATCCGCGGTCGCAAAGGCGGCGAACTCTTGGTAAAGCAGGATGGCGGCGATGTAGATGCTATCACAGCGGCTACAATCTCGTCTCGCGCTTTCCTCAAGGCTATCCGCGAAGCGTATTCCGCTTTCAAAGAGGACGAGGTGCAGGAAGTGACCGGCACCAGCCAACTCAAAAATCAACCCGCAGAACCGGCAGCAGAGGCAACTACCGAAACTACGACCGGTGCTACCCAAATCAACGAAACGGAGGTAAGTCATGAGTAACGGATTAAAAACACTCACCAACGGTCTTCTCAAGGAGAATCCGACCTTTGTACTGGTATTAGGTATGTGTCCTACGCTGGCCACAACCACCAGCGCCATCAATGGTATGTCCATGGGCTTGGCTACGATGTTTGTGCTCGTTTGCTCGAATATCGTGATCTCGCTGCTCAAGAATCTCATCCCTGATAAGGTACGTATCCCGGCGTTTATCGTCGTCATCGCTACTTTCGTGACTATCGTCCAACTTGCGATGCAGGCATACCTGCCGTCT
>SAMEA3663084__coassemble_467_pt1 | contig 14221 bp, 12 predicted proteins | sample SAMEA3663084__metabat2_low_PE_028 | metagenome-assembled genome bin SAMEA3663084 (sample SAMEA3663084) | pig gut metagenome | biome: pig gut; feature: pig-associated habitat; material: faeces | place: France | collected 2012 | reverse complement strand
AATAATGAATAATGAATATTTTGCGATGCCGATACATGTTTCGCGAGATAGTCATGAATAATTAATAATGAATAATGAATATTTTGCGATGCCGATACATGTTTCGCGAGATAGTCATTAATAATGAATATTTCTTCGAATGAATAACGAAGATCCAAAAATATACAATCTGGGTATTTTGGAGGAGAAGACATACGCTTTTGCTTTGCGTATTATTAAAGCATACAACTTTCTAACCAGCAAAAACGAGTATGTCTTATCTAAACAACTACTGCGTGCAGGCACTTCAATAGGTGCTAACTGCAGAGAGGCTACTTATGCCCAAAGTAAAATGGATTTTATCAATAAATTAAGTATCGCATTAAAAGAAGCAAACGAAACTATTTATTGGTTAGAATTACTACACGACTCGGACTTTATAGATGATAAGAGTTTTAATTCTATCCATGACGATGGTCTTGAGATACTTAAATTGTTAATTTCCATCATTAAGACCTCTAAAGAAAACCTCCAGAAACAAAAATAAGATATTCATTAATCATTGATCATTAATCATTAAAATAAAATGAAAATCAAACCTTTTAAAGGAATACGGCCACCGAAGGAATTGGTGGAACAGGTAAGCAGCAGACCGTACGATGTGCTCAACAGCGAAGAGGCACAAGCGGAGGCGACAGGCAATGAGATGAGTCTGTATCATATCATCAAGCCGGAGATCAATTTTAACCCGCTTATCGATGAGCACGACCCGCGTGTGTACCCGGAGGCGCTTTCGCAATACAAGCGTTTTCGCGCCAAAGGCTGGTTGGAGCAAGACCTTGAAGAGAAATACTACGTCTATGCTCAGACGATCTTGGCTTCAAACCCTCTCTCGGGCGGAAAAGACAAGACCCAGTACGGTCTGGTGGTCGGAGCATGGGTGGATGATTATCTCGAGGGCCGCATCAAGAAGCACGAACTCACGCGTCGCGACAAGGAAGAGGACCGCATGAAACATGTGCGTACGCTGAACGCCAACATGGAGCCGGTTTTCTTTGCATACCCGCATCGCGACGATCTGGATGCGATCATTGAGGAAGTATGCAAGGAGACTCCCGAATACGACTTTGTAGCCGCTCCGGAAGGATTTAGGCACACATTGTGGGTAATTAACGACAAACCGACCATTGAGCGTATCACCGAGATATTCGCTTCTATTCCGGCGATGTATATTGCGGACGGACACCATCGTTCTGCCGCGGCAGCGCGCGTAGGAGAGGAGAAGAAAAACCTCTCCCCAACCCTCTCCCGAGGAGAGGGAGACAAGTTGCCGGAATATGAGTTCTTTATGGCGGTATGTTTCCCTGATAATCAGCTGAATATCATCGATTATAACCGAGTAGTGAAGGATTTGAACGGGTTGACGGAAGAGGAGTTCCTGGAGAAATTGAAGGAGGACTTTATTGTTAAATGTTATAATGGTGACGCTCCGCTTAATGGTGAAAATGGCGTGAAGCCAAAAGGGCTGCATAACTTCAGCCTTTATTTAGGCGGGACATGGTATAGCCTGACGGCTAAAGAAGGTCGATACGATGACAGTGACCCGATCGGTGTGCTGGATGTGACGATATCGAGTAACCTGATTCTCGATAAGATTCTCGGCATAAAGGACCTAAGGTCGGATAAACGCATCGATTTTGTCGGTGGTATTCGCGGATTAGGCGAGTTGCAACGTCGTGTAGATAGCGGAGAGATGAAAGTGGCATTAGCCCTCTACCCCGTTACGATGCAGCAGATCATCGACATCGCCGACTCGGGCAATATCATGCCGCCGAAGACCACCTGGTTTGAGCCGAAACTGCGCAGTGGATTGGTGATTCACGCGCTGGAATAATAATGCATTATTAACCCTTAAAAAAACAACATTTATGAGAACACATTATTCATTTTTTCATTGGATGCCTTTGGCATTTGCAGTGATGGTAGGATTCACAGCAGTTTCCTGCACAAATGGTGATGACTTTGACGATAAAGATAATATCACGAAGAATCAAATTGCGTACATTACCGATGCAGACAAACTCGCCATGATACGCTCTATGAAAGACTTAGATGGCGAGGGGCGTTTGTATGAAATCCATTACACCGCCGACTACAAATTAGACCAAGTGCTAAAAGCCAATATTACTGAAACGAATGCTTTATTTCAGTATATAGCTTACCTGCTTTACGACTCCATTCCTACTAAATCCCAGCAAGTGGCTTTTGGCGCGGGTTGTAGTGCCTTTGCTGTACCTGATGCGGAGAGCACTGACTTCTTGATGGGGCGCAACTATGATTATCGGCATTTTGATAAGACCGGCACAAGTTATGTACCCACTGCCGCTATTCTCGTGCATACTGCTCCTGCCAATGGAAAGAAATCTATTTCTATGGTAGACGGTTTGAATATGGGATTCCAACAAGGATTCTATACAGATGGTAATACAGACTTATCACTTATGATGGGATTGCCATACGCAGCGCTTGATGGTATCAATGAAGATGGTTTTGCTATAGGTGTTTTGGCACTGAATGAGAAGCAGACTTGTCAGGAAACAGGCAAATCACGTATCAGCACTACTGTTGCTATCCGTATGCTACTTGATCGTGCTTCTACCGTGAAAGAAGCTGTCAAGATGCTTAAGGAATATGATATGGATATGCGAGGCAACGGTCGCAGCAACTACCATTTCTTTATGGCAGATGCAACAGGCGATTATGCTATTGTAGAATACACCATTCCCAATGGTGATAGCATACCGAGAGTGATGGAAGTGTTCACCGGCAATGATACGTTGCGGTGTGTAACGAATTTCTATGTCTCCCCCACAATGGCAGGCACTACTGATGGTTGGGGGTCTGAACATGGTAAAGTTCGCTACGAAACTATGCGCAATACCCTGTCCGAGAAAAATTACACCTTAAACAACAATGAGGCAATGGATCTACTCGAAGCAGTTTCTCAACCACCGACAGAGGAACTCACTTCACAAACCCAATGGTCATCGCTGTATAATCTAACGGAAAAGACCTTAAAACTCGCCATCTTGCGGGAGTATGGAAAAAAATATGAGTTCAAAGTAAAGTAAAATATAGTACCCATTGAATAGTAGAGCTCCTTACATATATGTGTGTGCGATGATAGTCCTGCTTGTAGGGCTATCATCTTGCAGTATTAATCAACGCGTGAAGCGTGCGGACAAGAAGTTTGCTATCGGCGAGTACTACACGGCCGGAGATATCTACAAACAGTGCTACAGTCGCTTAAATACGAAGAAAGACCGCGACCTAAAGGGTCATGTCGCTTTCCGGCAAGGCGAGTGCTATCGGATACTGAACAACACCCGTGCGGCGAACTGTTACCAAAGTGCGCTGCGCTGCAAATACCAGCAGCAGGACTCAATCATCTATCTCCGAATGGCGCAAGTGCAGCAATACCAGGGTAAGTACAAAGACGCGGCAAAGAACTACGAGATCTACCTCGAGGCGCATCCCGATAGTTATGTAGCCAAAGCCGGTCGGTACGCGTGCGCCAAGATAGACGAGTGGAAACGCGAGACGAGTCGGTATAAGATCAGCGAGGCGAAAGCCTTCAATGAGAAACGCACGAGTAACTTCGCGCCTATGTTTATCGGTTCAGGCGACGATGCGCTGGTCTTCACTACCAACAGGCAGGAGAAACAGACGGGTACGAAGAAGTTGAAACGCCCGAGTAATGTAACCGGCCAGCAGCTCTTCCAACTCTATCAGACGCGTAAGAACGCAGCTGGCGAATGGGAGAACTTCGAGCCTGTGGAAGGGCTTACCGGCAGTCCCGATGAACAGCAGCAACAGAACGACTCCACCTCCAAACAGGGCGGTAGTGCCGAGATGGGTGTATGCTGCTTCACGCAGGACGGCCGCACGATGTATTTCACATACTCGAAGCCGATCAACGGTCAGGACTTAGGAGCAAAGATATGCCGCAGCGAACGTGCCAGCGGTGAATGGGGTGAGGCGCAGGAAGTGAAACTCTTTGCCGACAGTTCCATCACAGTGGGTCACCCGGCTTTGAACCGCACGGGCGACACCCTCTATTTCGTGAGTGACGCTCCCGGCGGAGAAGGAGGAAAAGATATCTGGATGGCCGTGCTGGACGGAGACAACTGGACCGATGTGCAGCCGCTCGGCAAGGGTATCAACACCTCTGCCGATGAAATGTATCCCTATATCCACGAAGACGGGACCTTGTATTTTGCCAGCAATGGTCACCCGGGCTACGGAGGACTCGATATCTTCAAAGCAACACGCGACACAACGGTCAAAGACTCGACCGTCTGGATCCTCTATAACATGGGTATCCCCTTCAACGGGGCCGGAGACGACTTCGGCATCACCTTTGCCGGGAACTCCCAGAACGGTTTCTTCTCCTCCAACCGCAATAACAAGAAAGGCTTGGATAAGATTTACCAATTCGTGCTGCCGGAAATGGAGTTCATCGCGGAAGGTGTGGTGAACGACGAGTTAGGCAACCCGATAGCCGATGCCAAACTGCGACTCGTGGGGTCGGACGGTACGAACAGCAAACTCAATGCCCGTCGCGACGGTACGTATAAGATCAAGATTAAACAAGACGTGAAATACGTGATGCTGGCTACAGCACGCGGTTTCCTTAATGCCAAAGAGCAATGGAACACCTTCGGTCTGAAGGACAGCAAGACCTATACGCTCAATTTTGCGCTCAGCCCGATCAGCCGACCCGTGAAAATGGAGAATATCTTCTATGAGTTCGGACGATGGGAACTGACGCAAGCCTCTGAGGCGGAACTGGAGCAACTGGTGAAACTGCTGAACGATAACCCCAATATCACCATTGAACTCAGTGCACACACCGATATGAAAGGAACGGATGAGTTCAACAACGAGTTGAGTTTCAAACGTGCCCAGAGTTGCTGCAACTACCTCATCGCGCATGGTATCGAGAAAGAACGCCTCACGCCGGTAGGATACGGTAAGACCAAACCCGTCGTTGCCGACAAAGCGCTGCACACCCAATATACGTGGATTCCGGAAGAGCAAGTGCTGGATGAAGAATTCATCCTCAAACTCAAACCGGAGCAGCAGGAGATATGCAATGCCATCAACCGTCGCACAGAATTTAAAGTTGTAAAAACAACGTACAAACTCTATTGATGAATAATTAATAATGAATAATGAATATTTTTTCAATGCGAGCGCTTTGCGAGATAATCATTAATCATTGATCATTAATCATTGTTATGAAGCAATATTTAGACTTATGCAAGCGAGTGCTGGAGGAAGGCACGGTGAAGCACGACCGCACAGGAACAGGTACAATTTCCGTGTTTGGTCACCAAATGCGATTTAAAATGGAAGACGGTTTCCCGCTCTTGACCACAAAAAAACTGCACCTGAAGTCCATCATCTATGAACTGCTTTGGTTCTTACAGGGCGACACAAACGTCAAATACCTGCAGGAGCACGGGGTGCGTATCTGGAATGAATGGGCAGACGAGAACGGTGAGTTGGGACCCGTCTATGGGCATCAATGGCGTTCCTGGCCCGATTATAACGGAGGGACTATTGACCAGATAGCCAATATCGTAGAAACAATAAAAAAGAATCCTGATAGCCGACGGATGTTGGTCAGCGCATGGAACGTAGCAGAAGTGGATAAGATGGCACTACCGCCATGTCATTGCCTGTTCCAGTTCTATGTAGCGGACGGTAAGTTGTCTTTGCAACTCTATCAACGCAGCGCCGATATCTTCTTGGGTGTACCGTTTAACATCGCCAGTTATGCCCTGCTGCTGCAAATGATGGCACAGGTGACCGGTCTCCAATGCGGTGACTTCGTTCATACGCTCGGCGACGCACATATCTATTTAAACCACCTGGAGCAAGTGAAACTGCAGTTAACGAGAGAGCCTCGTCCGCTGCCGAAAATGATAATTAACCCCGAGGTGAAGGACCTCTTCGGTTTCCAATTCGAAGACTTCCAACTGGAAGGATATGATCCCCACCCTCATATCGCAGGAGTTGTAGCTGTGTAGTGAATAGTGAATAGTGAATAATGAATAATGAATATCGTTGATTTATGATTTCTATCATTGTAGCAATAGCAGAGAATTATGCCATCGGCAAGAAAGGTGACCTGTTATGTCACATGCCGGCGGACCTGAAGCATTTCAAAGACATCACGAGTGGGAAAACCGTGATGATGGGTGAGCGTACCTTCTTCTCGCTGCCCAAACACCCGCTACCCAATAGACGGAATATCGTGCTGACAGATGTAGCCGGTAAGACCTTCGAGGGAGCAGAGGCAGTATACAGCATTGATGAAATGGTGAAAAAAGTAGAAAGTAGAAAGACCGCGACTTCGTCGCTCAAAGTAGAAAGCGAGGAAGCCTTTGTGATCGGTGGCGGCATGGTGTATCGCCAGATGATGCCCTTGGCCGATAAACTCTACATCACCCACATCCATCATAGTTGGGAAGACGCAGATACCTTCTTCCCTGAAATCAAAGAAAGCGAATGGAAACTGCTGAACGCAGAGCGCCATTTCGCAGATGAAAAGAACCCCTACAATTATACTTTCGCAACTTATGGCAGACGATAAAAAAATAATATTTTCTATGGTCGGGCTGAGTAAGAACTTCGGTCCGCAGAAACAAGTACTGAAGAATATATACCTCAGTTTTTTCTATGGTGCCAAGATAGGTATCATCGGTCTCAACGGCGCTGGTAAGTCAACCTTACTGAAGATCATTGCCGGTATAGAGAAAGAATACCAGGGTGAAGTCGTTTGGAGTCCGGGTTATAGCGTGGGATACCTGGAGCAGGACCCGCATCTGGATCCCAATAAGACCGTGCGCGAGGTAGTACAAGAAGGTGTGCAGCCTATCATGGGCATGCTCAAGGAATACGACGAGATCAACATGGCTTTCGCAGAGCCGGACGCCGACTTCGACAAACTGCTGGCGCGTCAAGCGGAACTGCAAGACAAACTGGATGCAGCCGATGCTTGGAATATCGACCAGAAGTTAGACCGCGCGATGGACGCATTACGTTGTCCTCCGGATGACGCAAATGTCACTACCCTCTCCGGAGGTGAACGCAGACGTGTGGCGTTATGTCGCTTGCTGCTGCAGCAACCCGATGTGCTGTTACTCGATGAGCCGACCAACCATTTGGATGCGGAGAGTATCGATTGGTTAGAGCAACACTTGCAGCAATACGCAGGCACAGTGATCTGTATCACGCACGACCGTTATTTCCTGGATAATGTAGCTGGTTGGATATTAGAACTGGACCGCGGAGAAGGTATTCCTTGGAAAGGTAATTACTCTTCTTGGTTGGACCAGAAGACCGCACGTATGGCTTTGGAGGAGAAACAGGCGAGCAAGCGCCGTAAGACGCTCGAGCGCGAATTGGAATGGATCCGTATGGCACCCAAAGCGCGTCACGCGAAACAGAAAGCCCGTCTGGAGTCATACGACCGCATGTTGAATGAGGAGCAGAAAGCGAAAGAAGAGAAACTGGAGATCTTCATTCCGAACGGTCCGCGTTTGGGTAACAAGGTGATCAACGCCGAAGGTGTAGCCAAATCGTTTGGTGACCGTCTGCTGTTTGAGGACCTGAACTTCATGTTACCGCCGAACGGAATTGTGGGAGTGATCGGTCCGAACGGTGCCGGTAAGACTACCCTCTTCCGTATGATCATCGGGTCCGAGAAAGCTGACAAGGGTACGTTCTCTGTGGGCGAGACCGTGAAGATCGGCTATGTGGATCAGCAACACACGGATATCGATCCCAATAAATCGGTGTTCGAGACCATCAGCAGTGGTACGGAGTTCATCCGTGTAGCAGGACGTGAGATCAATGCACGTGCCTACCTGAGTCGTTTTAACTTCACCGGTGCGGACCAAGAGAAGAAATGCGGTGTACTCTCCGGCGGTGAACGAAACCGTTTACACCTTGCGTTGACGCTGAAGAGCGAAGCCAATGTGCTGCTGCTGGATGAGCCGACCAACGATATCGATGTGAACACCCTGCGTGCGCTGGAAGAAGGTCTGGAAAACTTCGCCGGCTGTGCGGTAGTGATCTCACACGACCGCTGGTTCCTGGATCGTATCTGCACCCACATCCTCGCGTATGAAGGCGACGGAAAAGTGTTCTGGTTTGAAGGCAGTTACTCGGAATACGAGGAGAATAAGAAAATGCGACTCGGCGAGGAGGCTTGCGAGTCGAAACGAGCACGCTATCGCGGGTTAATGAACAATTAATAATGAATAATGAATAATTAATATCTCTTTGCTGCGCAGAGTAACAACATATATTCGTCAACGGGGATTGTTAAGTAAAGACAAACCTGTGTTGGTGGCAGTCAGCGGTGGTGCGGACAGTGTCGCGTTGCTGGATGTGTTGGTGAGAGCCGGCTATAGTTGCATCGCGGCGCATTGTAATTTTCATTTACGCGGCGCAGAGAGTGATCGGGATGAAGCCTTTGTGCGGGAGTTATGTGCTCATATGAATGTTCCGCTGGAAGTGCAGGATTTCGATACGCAGCGCTATGCAGCGCAACAGAAAGTGAGTATCGAAGTAGCGGCTCGGGAACTGCGTTATACCTGGTTCTGGGAAATCGCCCGCACGAAAGAGTGTCAAGCTATCGCTGTGGCACACCACCAGAACGATCAGGCTGAGACCATCCTGATGAACCTCAAACGTGGCACGGGTCTTCGTGGCCTATGCGGAATGCGACCGATCAGTAAGAACCCCATGGCTCCGGAAGGAGTACCGGTCGTTCGTCCTTTACTCTGCACCACGCGCGACTATATTGAACACTACCTGCGTGACAAACGTCAACTCAAATGGGTGACAGACAGCACAAATAGCGACACAACGATCACCCGTAATGCAGTGCGTGAACAGTTGAAGACATTCAGCAAAGCGGAGATCGAACACATCGCTCAAACGGCAGAATACATGCAAGGCTATGCTGATAGGTTAGACGGCAAAAATACGCGCGAAGCAGGCATTGCGCAGTTATACGAAGAACTTCGCGAGTGCGGATTCTCGGAAATTGATAAGATATACGATGCGTTGCAACGCGGAGAAGGAGGGAAAGAATTCAAGTCTAAGACGCATAAAGCGGTGATAAAAAAGGGAAAACTATGCATCACTACGGTATAATAGGATATCCATTGGAGCACTCGCTCTCAGCCAAACTCTTCAACGAGAAGTTTGCGGCGGAAGGAATTGAGGCGGAGTATGATTTGTACTCCGTACCTGATGGTAAATGGTCATCGGTCATTGGTGATTTGTTGGACACCTTGGACGGATTCAATGTGACCTATCCGTACAAACAGACGATCATACCCTATCTGAACGAACTGGATGAGTCTGCAAACGCGATCGGTGCGGTGAATGTAGTCTATCAACACAAAGGATATAACACAGACGGCATCGGTTTTCTGGCTTCCATCCGTCCTTTGTTACGACCCGCAGACCGTCAGGCCTTGGTACTCGGAACAGGTGGTGCTTCGAAAGCCGTATGTTACGCTTTGCACCAGTTAGGTATTACGCCCACGATCGTCAGTCGTACGCCGCAACATGGCGCGATCACCTATGTGGACCTGAGCGCCGAAGTGATGCAGCAGCACACGCTGATTATCAATTGTACGCCCTTGGGTATGTTTCCTGACATGGACAGTTATCCGCCTATTCCGTATGAATGTATTTCGGCACAACATTTGTTGTATGACTGTGTGTATAACCCGGAAGAGACCCTTTTCTTACGCAAAGGCAAGGCACAAGGAGCACGTATCAAGAACGGCATGGAGATGCTGAAAGAACAGGCCAAAGCAGCATGGGAGATATGGTCCAATTGACATTGGAGATTTTAGATTTTTGATATTATATATTATATATGAAAAAGATTTTTTTGCTGCTCGTAGGAGCATGTATGGCAGGTGCTGTTATGGCACAGGTAGTAGCACGCGATGAGTCGGCACTCGTGTATTATTCGCCGAAGACCGACGTGGTGCTGAATTTCAATTACACGGTAGAACGTCAAGAAGCAGGTATCTATGCCCAGTATGCCGAGAGTATGTTGGGTGTGAAAGAATGGGTGAAGGAGACCAGAACGACCCATCGCCTCAATGACGTACGTATCACTACCCACACGTCCACGGACTATAATCGTCCGCATAAAGTGAGTGCAAACGCAGGTATTCCGATGTTGCTGAACATCAATGCCAAGGGTTTGTTAGTGGGTTATAACGTACCGCTGGACAAGAGCGAGAAGAAAGCCTTCCCGAAGCACCCGCAGGAGAAAGCGAAAGAAGCAGCTCAACTGGCTGTTCCCTACATGGAGAATGTACTTAAAGCCGCGACCCCGCTGGCTCAGGCCCATGCCGTAGTGCAACAGATAATGCATATTCGCGAGACCCGTATGTTCCTGCTGAGCGGTGAAGTGGAGAAAGAACCGGCTGACGGTAAGGCGATGCAACTGGTGTTGGACGAATTGGATAAACAAGAGCAGGCCTTGACGGAACTCTTTGTAGGCAAGACCGTTCGTTCGACAGAGACCAAGCGCGTGGTGTTTGACCCGGCAGAAGCTGCGCAGACAATGTGGTTCTTCTCGGAAGAGAACGGATTTACCGACGCAGAGAACATCGATGCAGACACGATCCGTGTGCAAGTAGAAATGCACCCGCAACGCTATCTCCCTTCTACGCCGGACGAGATGAAGAAGAAGAAAAAAAGCGTGGAGTTGAGTCCGATCGTATATAACTTGCCGGGTAATGCGGATGTGAAAGTGGTGTATAAGGACAATGCTCTCGGTGAGCGCAATATCCCCATTGCGCAAATAGGAGTCGATGTACCCTTAACGAAAGAGTTGTTCAAGTCTGTTGATCTACCGACCATCCTCTTCAATGAGCAAACAGGAAATGTAGAATCAATTACAAAATAATTGTGATTTGTGATTTGTGATTTGTGATTTGTGATTTATGATTTATGATTTATGATTTGAGATATATCGTCTTGGGGCTTTGCAGTATGTGGTTCGTTTCGGCCGGTGCGCAGGAACTGAATTGCACCGTGACCATTAACTCCGACCAGATAGAGGGTTCGAACAAACAGGTATACGAGACCCTGAAGCAAGGTATTGAGGAGTATATGAATCAGAACCGCTGGACAAATATGACCTTTGCGGAGACAGAGAAGATTGAATGCAGCATGCTGATCGTAGTGAAACAGGTGCTGGATAATTCGTATTCCTGCGAAATGACGCTCCAGAGTCGTCGTCCTGTGTATGGCACGACCTACACTACCCCACTGTTGAACTTCAAAGACAATGCGTTTAACTTCACCTACCAGGAGTTCGACCGTATCGAATGGCAACAAAATCAGTTCACAACGAACCTCACGGCGATGTTGGCGTACTACAGCTATCTGATCATCGGTCATGACATGGATAGTTACCAGCGTCTGGGCGGTACGCCTTGTTTCCGCATGTGCGAGGAGATCGTGAACGCCTGTCAGTCCGCCAGCATGGAAGGAAGTGAACAGAAGGGATGGTTGGCCTTTGACAGCAACAGAAACCGCTATGCAATGATTAATAACTTGCAGGACGAGGCCTTTAAGAAATATCGCAACTTCTATTACGAATACCATCGTCTTGGTTTGGATGAGATGAGCGGAAATGTGACCAACGGAAGAGCCCGTATTGCCGAAGGACTGCCGGTATTGAAAGAAGCCTATCGTGCCCGTCCGGCAACATATGTCATTAATACCTTCCTGGATGCCAAGGCCGATGAACTGGTAGATATCTTCCACAAAGGAACGGATAAAGAGAAAAAAGAAGTGTATGATCTACTGATCGATATTGATCCTACGAGGCAGAATACGTATGATCGCATCAATGAATAATTCGATATTTTAGATTTTAGATTTTTGATTTAATGCTCAAGCATTTACACATACAAAACTACGCACTGATCAGTTACCTGGATATCGATTTTGCATCCGGTTTCTCCGTAATGACCGGTGAGACAGGTGCAGGTAAGAGTATCATCTTAGGTGCTCTGGCGTTGGTTCTGGGTGCCCGTGCCGACAGCAAAGCCATTACGGACGGAGAAGAGAAATGTATCATTGAGGCCGAATTTGATGAGGGGATTATCCGTCGTGAGTTATACGCCAATGGGAAAAGTCGCTCGTTCGTGGATGACAGTGTAGTCACGCTGCAAGAACTGAAAGTTCTGGCCAATAAACTGATCGATATTCATAGCCAACATGCGAACTTGATGATCGAAAACGCGGATTTCCAATTGGAGATCGTAGATGCCATCGCGCAGAACGAACCTCAGCAGGCCGACTACAGCACTCGATACGAAGCGTACACAGCAGCCGTTGAAGCTTTGCATAAACTGCAGAACTTGGCCAAGAAAAGTCAGCAGGATGCCGACTATATTCAGTATCGCTATAAGCTCTTAGACGAAGCGGGACTGCAGGAAGGTGAACTGGAGCAGTTAGAGCAAGAGCAGTACCGTTTGAGCCATGCCGAAGAGATTCGAATGGCCCTCGAGACCGCGGTAGCGGCCTTACAAGGGGAGCAAGGTAGTGCGATAGAGGCGCTGCGTGCGTGTCGTTTAGACGAAGCGGCTCCGGAACTGCAGGAGCGTATCGACAGTGCGCGCATAGAGTTACAAGATATCTGCCATGAAGCCGAGCGTATGGCCGGTCGTGTCGAGATGGACCCGCAAAGACTGCAATGGGTGGAAGAACGCATGGAGAGTTTGAATACCCTCTTGCATAAATTCAATGCAGCCAATGAAACGGAACTGATCGCGCTGCGCGATGAATTAGCGGAACAAGTAAATCGGCTGGATAGTTTTGATTTTGATATAGCTAACGCACAGAAAGAGATGGAGCAGCAGCGGGCTGCCTTGACCAAAGCGGCAGAAGCGTTAACGAAGAGTCGCAAAGCGGTGACAAAACCGATTTGTGAACGTCTGATAGCCAACCTCAAGCAGTTAGGTGTAGCACACGCGAATGTAGCTATTGAACTGAACCCTACCACGGACTTCACACCCAAAGGATGCGATGAAGTGCAACTCCTTTTTGCAGCCAACCTCAACCAGAGCTTGCGCAATGTGAGTGAAGTGGCTTCGGGCGGTGAGATCAGTCGACTCATGCTATGCGTGAAAGCCTTGATCGCCTCAACGAAAGGTCTACCGACGATTATCTTCGATGAGATAGACACGGGTGTGAGTGGCGATATCGCGACCCAAATGGCGTCCATCATGCGAGAAATGGCGAAACATCGACAAATTATTGTAATCACCCATTTACCGCAGATAGCGGCACGGGGAGAGCACCATTATAAAGTATATAAAGCCGATACGAGTTCTCGCACGGAGACCCATATAAGCCGTCTCAACGAAGAAGAACGTATCATAGAGATCGCTTCGATGCTGAGTGGTAAGAACCCCTCACCCGAAGCTATTGCTAACGCCAAACAGTTATTATGTTACCTTTAGCAGAACGCATGCGTCCAAAGACGCTAAACGATTACATAGGTCAAAAGCACCTGGTCGGCGAAGGAGCAATCCTGCGCCAGATGATAGAGAGCGGTAATATCGCCAGTTTCATCCTGTGGGGCCCTCCGGGTGTAGGAAAGACCACCCTTGCCCGTATCATCGCGCATCAACTCCAACGACCGTTCTATACGCTGAGTGCCGTGACAAGCGGCGTGAAGGAAGTAAGAGACGTGATAGACAAAGCGAAACGCAATGCGTCTATCAATAGCGGTCTCTTTGCTCCTGCAGACGGGAGAAGTCCTATTCTCTTCATCGATGAAATCCATCGCTTCAGCAAGAGTCAACAGGATAGTTTGTTAGGCGCTGTAGAAGAAGGAACGATCACTCTGGTCGGTGCGACGACAGAGAACCCGAGTTTTGAAGTGATCACTCCTTTGCTCAGTCGCTGTCAAGTATATGTACTGAAGCCGCTGGACAAAGAGGACTTGATGGAATTAATGAACAGGGTGCTGACCAAAGACGAGTACATCAGGAATCTGGGACTGCAGGTCAAGGAAACAGAAGCGCTGCTGCGCTACAGCGGAGGGGATGCACGCAAACTGCTGAACATCATCGAGTTGGTAGCCAATAGTAGTGTAAAGATTATTGACAACGAG
>SAMEA3663084__coassemble_447_pt1 | contig 14531 bp, 15 predicted proteins | sample SAMEA3663084__metabat2_low_PE_028 | metagenome-assembled genome bin SAMEA3663084 (sample SAMEA3663084) | pig gut metagenome | biome: pig gut; feature: pig-associated habitat; material: faeces | place: France | collected 2012 | reverse complement strand
GGGAACGATGGGTGCATGTCTCGTGGCGGCTGAGAAAGGAATCCCCGCTATCGGATGGTCCATCAACAGTCATGAACTGGATGTGGATCTGCATTGGTTGCAACCTTTCTTGTTGGAAGTGACCCGGCATCTGTTCGAAGAAGGTATAGCGCCGCGTACGTGCTTTAATATCAACGCTCCGGTAGGCGAGATAGAAGGCATCCGCTGGACGCGGCAATGTATGGGACATTGGCAGAACGAGTTAGAGCCGCTGCAAGGAGAACGACCCGAAGACGTGCTGCAGGCATGGCAACTGGCGGGTGAGTTCGTCAATGATGAACCTGCGGCTACCGATACGGATATTTGGGCGATGGATCATCAGTTACTTTCCATTACCCCGCTTAAGCTCGACTGGACAGATTATGGATCGCTTTGATCGCTATTGGATAGGGATACTCGTGGGACTCCTCCTGCCGGCTATCTTCGGATTGACCTATATCGAGGTGATGAACCTCTGGTATCCGCTGAAGACCCTGCAGTTTCAAGCAGGAGGTGTATTGAGCAAACTGCTGCTGGTCAGTGTCTTTCCGGACCTGGCATTGCTGTTCGTCTTCTATACGACGGATACATGGCGCTTAGCCAAAGGAGTGATGGCAGGTGCTTTTCCTTATATCTTGGCTGCCCTTATGGTTTCGATGTGATGATATGGGCCGCCTCGACCGAGGCCTGCTGAGAACCTAAAAGAGAAATGAGGTGTTCGTATTGCACGAGCATCTCTTTTTTATATGCTTCGTCCTGCAGAATTCGCTCTAATTCGTTCGCAATGTTCTCCACCGTGAACTCGTTGGCGATACATTCTTTGATCACTTCTTTGCCCAACAGGATATTCACCGGTGTGAAATGATTGATGGAGAAGAAGAGCGGTTGGATTCGCCGAAGTGCCCCGATGAATCGGGCACAAGCCAGATGATATACTGCTACTTGCGGACAACCCAGTAAAGCGGTTTCCAAGGTGGCAGTCCCCGAGTTGACGATAGCGGCTGATGCCTCGCATACAGACGCGTACGTGTCGCGCGTGAGCGCTTCGTGCGCATATAAATAAGGAGTGTAGAATTCGTCCTCTATACCCGGAGCGGCGCAGACTGTGATGGAGTAGTCGGGGAAACGCCTTGCTGCTTCCAGCATCTTCGGTAAGCAATGCTTGACCTCACTGGGCCGAGAACCCGGCAGAATAGTAATGGTTGGATTCTTTTCTCCTTTCGCCTTTAACCTTTCCCCTTTACCGATCTCTTCCGCTGTGGGGTTGCCTACGTACGTGCAGCGATAGCCGTAGCGCGCATAGAAATCGGGCTCGAACGGAAAGATACCTAATACCTCATCGCATAGCTTCGCTATCTGATGGATGCGTCTGCGCTTCCATGCCCATACCTTCGGTGGGATATAATAGACGATGTGGGTATCCGGCAGATGTTTGCGGCAGAACGAGGCGATTTGCAGGTTGAATGAAGGGTAGTCAATTAGAATCAGTACATCCGGTTGTTCGAAGAGAAGTGCCTCTTGAGTGATACGGAAGTTCTTCTTCACCTGTGCGATGTTACGTAGCACCGCTACAAATCCCATAAAGGCCATCCGGCGTATGTGTTGGTAAAGATGGCATCCGACAGCGAGCATATGGTCGCCGCCTAATCCGGCGAAAGTGGCGTTCGGCTCGCATTGCTTGATCTGCTCGATCAACTGCGCTGCATGCAGGTCACCAGACGCCTCGCCTGCTATGAGAAAATAACGTTTGATAGTCTCCCTAAACGCTAAACATAAACTCTAAACTTTCAACTCCTAACTACGTCAATCACTTGCTGTGCAAGTTGATTGGCGTATTCCATCGTAGCAGCTTCGGAATAAACGCGAATGATAGGTTCGGTATTCGATTTACGCAGGTGTACCCAGCCGTCCGCGAAATCAATCTTCACGCCGTCTCGGTCGTTCACTCTTTCGTTCTTATACAGTTCTTTCACGCGCGCCAAGATAGCATCTACGTCCGTGTCCGGGGTCAGGTCTATACGGTTCTTACTGATGCAGTAATCGGGTAGGGTACGACGCAGTTCGCTTACTTTCATATCCAGATGAGCCAGATGGCTGAGGAAGAGGGCAATACCTACCAAGGCATCACGACCATAGTGGCACTCCGGATAAATCACCCCGCCGTTTCCTTCGCCGCCGATAACCGCATTTACGCGTTTCATCTCGGCTACTACATTCACTTCTCCTACCGCACTCGCGCTGTATTCTCCGCCGTGCGCCCTCGTCACATCGCTTAGCGCCCGTGTGCTGGACATGTTACTAACCGTGTTACCCGGGGTGTGACGGAGGATATAATCCGCTACGCTCACGAGCGTATATTCTTCGCCGAACATCTCGCCGTTCTCGCAGATAATCGCCAAACGGTCCACATCGGGATCTACTACAAAACCGACATCGGCTTTGCCGCTCTTGAGTAGGTCGCTTATCTGCGTCAGGTGTTGCGGTAGGGGTTCGGGGTTATGCGGGAAATGACCGTCCGGCGTGCAGTTCAGTTCGATGATGTTCTCTACGCCTACAGCACGTAAGATGGCCGGAATAGCGAGCCCACCGACTGAGTTAACGCAATCGAGGGCTACGGTGAAATCGCGTTTTTTAATCGCCTCTACGTCCACCAGTTTGAGATTCAGCACTTGCTGCACGTGATAGGGTAGATAGTCCTTATTCGTCATGTGCCCGAGTGCATCTACTTCCGCGAACGTGAAGTCTTCTGCTTCGGCAATCGCTAATACACCTTTCCCTTCCGCATCGTTCAAAAACTCACCATGCTCATTGAGCAGTTTGAGCGCATTCCACTGCTTGGGGTTGTGACTGGCGGTCAGGATGATACCTCCTGCCGCTTTCTCACCCGTTACGGCCAGTTCGGTAGTCGGGGTGGTTGCCAAACCGATGTTCACTACATCGTATCCCATGCCCATCAGTGTGCCGCATACAATCTGCTCCACCATATGACCGCTAAGACGGGCATCACGACCTACTACAATCTTATTGTTCTCAGGCAGGGCTGCACGACGCTGCGTCGCATAAGCCGCTGTGAAACGAACGATATCAACGGGGTTCAGGCCTTCGCCTACGCGTCCACCTATAGTGCCTCGGATACCCGAGATGCTTTTAACTAAACTCATCTTATTGTTTTACTTTGATCTTCAAAATATAGACATAAGGCGTGACCGAATCCTGTGCATTCGATTCGCCTAACTTACTGGGCACGATGATCTCGCATTGTGAATCGGGATACTTCATCAGCCGAATCGCCTCATGCCATGCGATGATCTCGCATTCCGAGGTATTCATATAGTGGAACTCCGCAGGATAAGCCTGATCCAGCGTGGTCCAGTAACTGGTCGTATCGGCGTTCTCGGTGAGAGCCCATCGTTTATAACGCGCAATGATTTTATCATTGGCGATAATCTTCAGGTCGATGGTGTCAATCTGAGTCGCATTGATCGTGTCATAGCGCACCGAGTCACCACGACTGATGAGGTGAAAGTAGAAATTATCGTATCCTTTCACTTTATAAAACTCTTTCTCACCCCATACATGGTCGATGCCGGGTTCTTCCGTAACAATCTGCAGGTTGTTACGACTGATATAATTCGCAATCAGTTTGTCCTCCTTGTCGCGCAGGCGCGAGTAGGTATTGCCATTGCAGGCGGTTAGCAGAAGGCCGATACCAATCAGGATGCAACCAAAAATTTCTTTTCTCATCTATTCTTATTTTAATTCGATTTCAATAATCAGGTTTTCGTAGGGCTCTACTTCTTTCGTGCCGGTTACCCCATAGCCGACATACCAGGGTACCAGCAGTCGCGCTTTGCCATAACGATGCAGGTATCCGAGATTATTCTCCACGCCTTCCGGCAATTCTTCTTTTCCGATTGTATAGGACTGCTCCGTATCTACCAGTAACTCCTTTTCCAGCGTGTATATCTTCATCCGGATCGTCCATTCCTCATTGCGCTGTGGAACGGGTTCTGTTTCGTCTCCCCGATCGAGAATGGCCATCCAGGTGTTCGCCTCGTATAACGCATACTTCTCCTCCTGCGCTTGCATCAGGTTGACTAACTGATCGTCCGCCGACATCGCTAATTTCTGATTCAGGGTCAGGATAGCCAGTGAGGCGGAATCCGCTTCGGGAGCCGAACCGTTCAGTCGTTGACTCGGGCGCTGCGGTGCCGTGCGATGGCAGGACGTCAACAGGACTGCCATAACGGCTATGATGATATGAACAAGGGTCTTTCCTGTCATTTCTGCTTTTTCGCTTGCTGTCTGTATTCGGTCGGAGTGACACCATACGTGTTCTTAAAGCACTTGGAGAAATAGCGGCTGTCACTCATACCTACTCTGTAGGTAATCTCCATGATGGTCAGATCATCTTTCTCCAGCAACTGCGCGGCTTTCTTGATACGTGTCTCGCGGATATACTCCACGGGACTCATCTCGGTCAGATTCTTGAGTTTGATGAAGAAAACCGTACGTCCCATCGCCATCTCATTGGTCAGTTGCTCCACCGTCAGGTCCGGATTCGATAGGTTCCGTTCCAGCACCGCATCCAGGTGAATAAGGAAGATGTCCGTCGGTGCAGGACGATCCTTTAAGGTTGCCCGTACTTTCTTTGGGCTCGGCTGTTTTGTGCGCGGTTTAGGAGCAGGCCGTGCACTTTCCTTCGGAGTCTCCTCCGGTGGATTCGGCGCAACGGGCTCTTGCTTCTTCCGATGCAAGAGTACCATGCCGGCGATGATAGCGCCGACAGCCAGAATACCTCCTATGATATAGACTGCGATCATCTGCCTTTGGCTGCGATACGCTCCAAATAGCGACCGTAAGCCGTCTTCATCTCTTTGCCTAAAGCCGTTAACTGCTCCGTGCTGATCCAGCCGTTACGCCATGCAATCTCTTCGATGCAGCTCACGTAAAAACCTTGACGGTTCTGAATCGTGGCAATGAAGTTTCCTGCATCCAGCAGACTATCGCAGTTACCGGTGTCTAACCAAGCGAAACCGCGGCTGAAGAGCTTCACGCGCAGCGTACCCTCTGCCAGATAGATCTTATTCAAATCCGTGATCTCATATTCGCCCCGCGCACTGGGTTGCAGTCCTGCCGCTTTCTCGCATACCGTCTCGTCGTAGAAATACAATCCCGGCACAGCGTAGTTACTCTTCGGCTCTGCCGGCTTCTCCTCCAGACTCAGCACCTTACCGTCGCCATCGAACTCAACCACACCATACGCACGCGGATCCGCTACTTCGTATCCAAAGATAACCGCTCCGCCTTGCTCCGCTGTCTCTACGGCTTCCTTCAACATAGGACCGAAATGCTGACCGTAGAACATGTTATCGCCTAAGATCAAACAACCCGGTTCGCCATTCAGAAACTCACGACCTAACACAAAAGCCTGCGCTAATCCGTTCGGCACCAACTGCACTTTGTAACTCAGTTTCATACCGATCCGGCTACCGTCGCCCAGCAACTCTTCGAACATCGGCAGATCACGCGGCGTACTGATTACCAGCACCTCGCGAATGCCGGCTAACATCAGCGCACTCAACGGGTAATAAATCATCGGCTTGTCGTAAACCGGCATGATTTGTTTACTAATGGCTTTGCTCAACGGATACAAACGAGTCGCGCTTCCTCCGGCTAAAATAATTCCTTTCATGATTCATAAAAACCTTTGCGGCTGCAAAGGTACTACAAAAAAATGGAATACACAAGGATTTAACGGTAAAAATTAAATTTATATAAATTTTTACGGGAAAATACTTGCTGTTCGCTCACTACTTTCGGCGGGAGGGCTGATGATACTAATTTTTTTTGCTAAATTAACGCTAACAGCGCTACTGTAAGCGTTGTAAGCATCAGCACGGGCATTTGTTTGTCCAAGCGCTCGTGATGACTCCAAACAAACCATAGATGCCATGCCCATACGGGTGTGATGCATAACGTCCAGAAATGCCCGCAGAGGCAGAACAGCGCCAGACAGAGGGCAAGCAAAGCCGTATGATAGATACGACTGCCGTTCGTACCAAGGCGTGAAGCGAGCGTGCGCTTTCCATGCGTGAGGTCATTACGCATGTCGCGGATGTTGTTGAGATTAAGCACGCCTACGCAAGGCAGACCAATGGCTGCGCCGCATAACGCCACTTGGTAGGTCATCGTCTGGGTCTGCAGGTAATACCCACCCATCGTACTCAGCAAGCCGAAGAACAGAAACACGCCGATATCGCCCAAGCCTTTGTAACCGTAGTTATGCTTCCCTAAGGTGTAGGTCATCGCGCCGATGATAGCCAATAGTCCTAAACCGAGGAACACGAAGAAGGATGCACTCCAAAGCGGTAAAGCCACCCATACCAATGCGCTACCGAAGAGAACAGAAAGGCCGATGAACAAACCTATCATCCTCCGGATGGATTGCTCGGTCAGCGCACCGCTTTGTAAACCGTACGCTGCGCGTTCCTGCTGCGCACTGTCCGTTCCTTTGAGAGCATCGCCTAACTCATTGCTCAGGTTACTCAGGATCTGCAGACTCAAGGTCGTGCAGATAGCCAGCGCAAAAACCAGCCAAAATCTTAAATCATAAATTTGAAATCCTAAATCGGCGGCAGCCAGTCCCGTTCCCAAAATAATACCTGATATCGATAGCGGTAAGGTGCGTAATCGCAATGATTGAATATACGGATTCATCCCCAAATCAAAAATCAAAAATTACCAATCACCAATCACAAATCACAAATCACCAATCACCAATCACCAATCACCAATCTTCAATGAGCTTATCTACCAGCGGCGGAACGCCGATAGTAGCAGGCTTCTGAATATGGGTGATTCGGTCCGCCCACATCCCAAACTCAGGTTGCCCGGGATCTACAAAGTAAATCGGGCATTGCGCCGGTGCATAGTGAATCAACGAGGCTGCCGGATACACATTGAGACTGGTTCCGATAACGACCATGATTTCTGCTTGCTCCGCAATGCGGCATGCTTCCTCGAAGTAAGGAACACCTTCTCCGAAGAACACGATATACGGACGCAATAACGACCCGTCCGGATGGCGGTCTCCGTAGTGTTGTTCCCAACCTTTCAAAGGCACGGTAGCGGTTTCGTTGCGTTCGGAGCGCAACTTGGTGATCTCGCCATGCAGATGCACTACATCCTTCGCACCCGCACGCTCATGCAAGTCATCTATATTTTGCGTGATAACGCGCGTACCCGGGATGGCGGCTTGCAGTTTGGCAATGGCGAAGTGCGCTGCATTCGGTTGGGCTGCTAAGGTGTCCTTACGACGTGCATTGTAGAAGTCCACGCATAACTGCGGATTGCGCAACCATGCTTCATGGGTACATACATCTTCGATGCGGTAATGTTCCCATAAGCCGTCTGAATCGCGGAAGGTACCTAAACCACTCTCGGCACTCACTCCTGCACCCGTAAAAACAACAATTCTCTTACTCATAAGAATGTGTGTTTTGTTTTTTATTTACTATTTAAAGCCGAAAACGAAATAAACAGCGCCTACCAATAGCAAGCACGCTACGGCATGATTCCATCGCAACTGCATATGGAAAGCAATAGCTGAGAAAGCGACAAACACCAGCAGCGTGATCACTTCTTGAATCACCTTCAACTGCATCAACGTGAACGGACCGCCATTGCCTTCAAACCCGATTCGGTTGGCCGGCACTTGCAGACAGTATTCAAAAAACGCAATTCCCCAGGAAAGCAGGATAACAAAGATCAGGGGGGTGGCATTGGTGAAAAAACCGGTACTCTGCAATTTCAAGTGACCATACCAGGCAAGCGTCATGAAGATATTCGACGCCAATAATAATAAGATAGTATATAAAGCGGACATAATGGATTATGATTTTGTCTTGGGTAGATACTCCGGTTTGATATTCGTCATGGCATTGTAAAGCGTGCTGAGCGCATCGGGATTGAGAGCCTTCATCTGCGCTAACAGGTCCTTGGCTTTCTCGCGCGCACTCTCATGCTCGAACGGACACAGTTTGCTTTGCTTCTCGTACCCGCGCATCTGCGCATAAGCGATGATGTCGGCTTCGGGAATCAGACATAACGGACGGATGATACGCAGCGGCATCTTCTCTAATTGCAACATGGGCGGCATCGTAGCGAAGGAACCCGCAAAGACTAAGTTCATCAGCATCGTTTGCACGACGTCATCTTTATGATGACCAAAAGCGATCTTATTGCATCCCAACTCTTGCGCTACGTTAAACAGCGTCTTCCGCCGATACCATGCGCATAAAAAACACGGATTGTCGATCTCGCGCGGCGTTCTCCCTTCCCTTAAGGGAGGGGTCGGGGGTAGGCTGATGTCCCTCACCACAAGCGGCACACCTGCTTGGCGGCAGAAATCCTCCAAATAGGACAGATCGCTATGGTAATCGCGTTCTTTCACACGCACATGAAGGGCTGTCACGCGAAAACGCGGCTTGTATATCTGCGCTCGTTTGCCTAACAACTCCGTCAGCAGCAACGAGTCTTTCCCTCCGCTCAAACCAATCAATATATGGTCCCCCTCTTCGATGAGTCGGTACCCCGCGCACGCTTCATGAAAGAACTTCGTCAACCGCGTTCGTTGCTTCTCTATCGCTATCTGCTCCTGCGTCTTCTCCATGTATGTCTTCCGGTGTCTCAATTTGAGACTGCAAAATTAGTACTTTTTTTTGAAATACGCAAGAAAAGAAATAAAATTCTTGTATATGTCGAAAAAAAGCAGTATTTTTGCACCGGCAAAAATGTTTGAATTATGAAAGAGTTGAAATGTCCGAAATGCGGAAATGTGTTTACGGTGGACGAGAGTGACTATGCTGCTTTGTTAGGTCAGGTGAAGAACGCGGAGTTTGAACGCGAGTTGACGCGTCGTGTTCAGGAGATGGAGCAGACGCAGAAAGTGCGTGAGCAGGCGGAGGCCGTTCGCCGTAAGGCGGAAGAACAGGCGGCGCAGAACCAGCTGCAGATGCAGTTGCAGGCCTTGCAGGCACAAGTGCAGCAGGCCGAACAAGCGAAGCAGTTAGCGGTCGCTCAGGTTAGGCAGCAGGCCACCGAGGCATATATGAAGAAAGAGCAGGAGTTGGCGCAAGTGAAGACGCAGATGGATGCCCGGTTGAAAGCGGCTCAGGACCAGATTGCGTACTACAAAGACATGAAACTGCGCATGAGCACGAAGATGGTAGGCGAGAGCCTGGAGATCCATTGTTCCACGCTCTTTAACCAGTTGCTGCGCCCGCTGATGCCCTATGCGTATTTCGAGAAAGACAACGAGGTGGTCGAGGGAACGAAGGGTGATTTCGTCTTCCGCGACAAGTCCGAAGATGGGGTAGAGTATATCTCTATCATGTTTGAGATGAAGAACGAGAACGATGAGACCGCCACCAAGCATAAGAACGAAGATTTCCTTGCCAAACTGGATGCCGACCGCAAGAAGAAAAACTGCGAGTATGCCGTTTTGGTATCGATGCTCGAACCCGATAGCGAACTCTATAACGGCGGTATTGTCGATATGAGTCATCGTTTCGAGAAGATGTACGTCATTCGTCCTTCCTTCTTCATTCCGCTGATTACGCTCCTTTGCCAAACGAGCAAGAAGAGCTTGGACGCCAAACGCGAGTTGGCTTTGATGAAAGCACAGCAGGTGGACGTGACGAATTTCGAAGAGAAACTGACGACCTTCAAGGACGCTTTCGGACGTAACGTACGCCTCGCGAACGAGCGTTTCTCCGATGCTATCGACGAGATAGACAAGACCATCGCTCATCTTCAGAAAGTGCGGGAGAACCTCGTCAAGTCCGGCGATAACCTCAACCTCGCGGATAAGAAACTGCAGGAGGTGACCATCAAACGTCTCACCGCCGGCAACCCGACGATGAAGGCCAAGTTCGACGAACTGAATACAAAGTGATTTAGGATAGTATGATTCTGTATTTCTCTGCAACAGGAAACAGCCTCGCCCCCTAAAGCGGCCTATTCCTGCCTATTTCGGCATAAAATTCCGCCCCGCGATACGATTTCTGCAAATAAATTTGCATAATTCATAAAAAAGCAGTACCTTTGCGGCGATTTTAATTAGCATAGGTATGTACCACGGAGGACCTTGACATGCCTAACGAAATGCATATAATAACTCAACAACCTAAAAACCTTATGGTGTATAGGCAAACCGTAGCAAACCATGAAAAAAATCTCCTCTTTGTTATTCGCAGTGCTCTTATCGCTCATGGTCAGGGCGCAAGACTCTGTGTATCTGTGCGTAGCAGGATACTATAATTTTGGCGAAGCGGTAACTGCCGTGGCGCGTGTATTCCAAGACACAGCTGCTGCAGACCCACAATATACTGATTATACAATGCAAAAAACGGAGTGGATAAACACTTGGTCGATACCGGCAACCAAAGTCCCTCTAAACAAATTTGTGCAATTCCGCATTCACATAACCGCAACCGGCGAATGCTATGATAGAAGCGGCTACAACAAACGCGAAAGCAGCGAGCAGAATGCGTTTAATATCAGTAAGTTCTGCAATGTGGACGGCGTTTTTGAGTGGGAGTCAGAAGGTTATGGTTGGTGGTCTTCGTTTGAGCCTCCTGTTCCTACGGTGATGCTCTCTATTTGGGATTCGGAGCCCTATTTGGCAGGCGACACGCTGAATGGTTGGGTGGATTTGCTCAATATAGAAGATGAGGTGATAATGGGAGGAAGTATCCGGCTTAACGCCACCTTGCTTGATGCTAATATGGAGAAACATTTTACGCAAACATTGGCTGACCGCAGCGTTTCCATCGCTTTCCCCACAAACGGCAAGTGGGCACTATCGGCTGATTTTGTGCTGGCAGACGCTACGGTCTTGGCAACCAGCGACACCCTTGAGTTTGATGTTACCATACCCAAAGACATTGTGAACGACTCTATCAAGGGATATATCCATCTTGATACCGACAACAACACCATTACTTTGAGCAACACAAGCATGGCAGACCCCGAGCAACTGCCGGAAACAGGCATCACCACTCCCGACACTGCAGTGTCTATCGTAGTGGAAAGTAAGAATACCATTGTTACTGTCAGCGAGGGAATCGTATGCAACGGCAACCTAACCATCTCGGCAGGGACAAGCGATGATACTCCGGCGGACACCCTATTCATAGCGTCTGCAAAGCCCATCACCACGCATGATGCCGAGGCAACGCTGACGATAGACGGCGTGAGTCTTGTGTTGAGTATCCCTTCCTCGGAATCACCTGCCGGCAAACCCGCAGCTCGCCATAAGGGTAGCACTCCCACCTCTGTCATCTCGGGTTTTCAAGCCGTTACACTGCTCAACTGCAAAGTCATCTCGCCTGCGAGTGCTACCTACAATACCGCCCTGCGGGAGTTTGTGGACGCAGAAGGGAACGCCGTTACCCATTTGGAGATTGGCTTGAATAGGCAAGCCACGAGCTGCGAACAAGCAATTAGTGTCGGCAAAACCACACGAAAGGTGATTGTGGATGGCAAGCTCTATATCCTCCGCGATGGGAAGGTATATGACGCCAGAGGCTTTGTAATAAAGAAATAAGAGAGGCATACGTTGCGCTATTGGGAATAATCGGAGTGCTTTGAATAATCAGAGCGCTCCGATTATTCGGATTATTTTGAGCGCTCCGATTATTCGGATTATTTTGAGCACTCCAATTACTCCGAGCCCCCTCTTACTTTGCTTAGGGAACGAGTTTCTTGACAAAAAGTTTGCACATATCAGAAAAAAGCAGTACCTTTGCAGCGTTTTTGGTGGTAAGCTTACCACTAATTAAGGTGGTAAATCATAACATCTATGGATAAGAAACTTCAAACAGCATTGGAAAGATGGCAGGCTATTCAGCCGCTATCAAACACGTAAACAACACGTAAACGACACGTAAACGAGACGTAATCGACACATAATCGGAAGCCAATTACTACGGGAGAACCTCGGAACAAAACCATAGCATCGACCATATATGGGCGATCTAAAAACACCGAACGAGTATGGCAAAAGCTGAATTAGACATCCTATTATCCAAACTCCAAGGCCGCCTCACCGGCGACAGCGAGTTTTATGTCACCAACCGTCACGGCAAGACGGTCATTAGCAATTACCCCTTGCACAAAAACAAGAAGAAACTCACCGCCAACCAGCGCGCTACCTTTGCTTCTTTTGGCGAGTGCTCCAAACGGGCAAAAGCGGAACTCTCCGACCCTGCCCGTCTCGCTTATTGGCAGGAGCAGTACGCCGAATACAAAAAACTCGCGAACAAGCACCTCAACCGCGCCAACAGGCGTTTCTTCGGCGAGAACTCCACCGCCGCCGCAAAAGACAAGTTCTATTCCACCCTCCGCGGCTTCATCATCGCCCAACTGCGAAAAGAAGCATAGATCGTGAGCGATGCCATCGAAGGCATGAGCGAACTATCCATAACTACCCTGAACACCCTAACCAAATAAACGACATACTAAAACCTTTTGAGATATGACTTATTCAGAATTCAAAGAGCGAGCAAAGCAGTTCTTTCGCAATCGCCTGAGTGTGACGGATTACATCGATGTACTTGCCGCCAGCGCCAATATCCGCAGTAATATTCCTTTCCGCGGACCGAACATCTACATCCTCTTTGCGGCGATTGTCATTGCTTCGGTCGGACTGAATGTCAACTCCATTCCGGTGATCATCGGCGCCATGCTTATCTCGCCGCTGATGAGCCCCATCATCGGTTTCGGCATGGGCTTGGGAACCAACGACACGGATCTGTTACTGCAGTCGCTCAAGAACCTCGGAATCATGGTCGCCATCAGTCTTCTGGCGTCGACACTCTATTTCGTGGTAACGCCTCTGGAGACGGCCAATCCCACGGAACTGTTGGCGCGAACCAACCCTTCCGTCTATGATGTGCTCATCGCTTTCTTCGGAGGTATTGCCGGCATCTTGGAACTCTCGCGCAAAGAGAAAGGAACAGTCTTTTCCGGCGTGGCTATCGCTACTGCACTCATGCCGCCGCTCTGTACGGTCGGTTATGGTATCGCCAGCCTCAACTGGCAATACGCAGTAGGAGCGCTCTATCTGTTCTTTATCAACTGTCTCTTCATCGCCTTGGCTACTTTTCTGGCGGTCAAGTACTTGCGTTTTCCTGTGGTGGAAGAGAAAGACGGAACCTCGCGCCGGAGAAGCATCTCCTATGGTTTGTTGATTCTCGTTGTGCTGGTACCCAGTTTCTTCACGGCGTATAGTATCGTCCGCGAGAACCGCTTCACTACCGAAGCACGGCATTTTGTGAAGGAGAACCGAGCCGTCGGAGGCACCTATATCTATGATTACAGCACGGACATGTCTGTCAAACCTTATACGCTCACGCTGCGTCTGGCAGGCGAAACGCTAAGCCCTGAGTCTCGCGCACAGCTCTATACGAACGCTGAGAAACATGGAATCTCGCACGCACAGATACTCTTTCAGGAAGATGCCACCATCGAAGTTCACCGTTTGAACGAGAAAGAGATCATGCGGGATTGGTTGGCGTCCACCGAGCAGCAACTGCGTCAGCGCGACGATTCGATTCGCGTGCTCCGGCAACAACTGGATGCCTATGAAGCGCTGGTTCTGCCCACGGAGCAGATCAGTAACGAACTGCGAGCACAATGGTCGTCCATAGACCGTATAACCCTTGCTAGAGCAGACTCCACCGTACTGCTGGTTATCTCCGAGAAACCGGAGGCAACCCATAAACAAGAGACGCTCACCCAGGAAGACCTTGCCCGTATGGAGCAGTGGCTTGCCATCCGCCTGAATGTCCCGTCCGTACAAGTCATTAAAAACAATTGATACCCCACCTATCTGGTCTATGCCTCCGGCTACAAAGGCGTCGCCTGCAAAGTACTCAAGAACTAAACTGCAAACAGAACTGCAAACAGAACCAAACTCCCCGCCTGCTTGCGAGGAATAGATCGGCAGAAATAAAGTAAGAAAAATAACCCTATCACAATGATCATCAGTTTTTTATACAACCCTTTCCCACAATTCTTTTTTTATACAACCCTTCCATATAGTTCTTTCTTTTTATACAAGCCTTCATTCTCTGCAGGCTTGTATAAATTCTAACACTAATATTGCTTGGCTTGTATAAATTTAGCATAAAAACTCGCACAAAAATTTGCACATTTCAAATAATTTCAGTATCTTTGCACTCGCAAATGAAAATGACCATGACAAAGGACATTAAGACAACGGAATTGATTCGTACTTCACAGAGTTGGGATGGGGCTATGTTGCCGGATTTTCCACAAGGACAACCCGAACTGCGGGTGGTACGACTGGACTTTCCCATAGGCGCCAAAACAGGTTGGCATCATCATTCAGTAGTCAATTACGGCATCGTTCAGCAGGGTGACTTGACTATCGTTTGCCAAGATGGAACAGAAAAAACCTTACATGAAGGCGAAGCGCTGGTTGA
>SAMEA3663084__coassemble_440_pt1 | contig 14649 bp, 10 predicted proteins | sample SAMEA3663084__metabat2_low_PE_028 | metagenome-assembled genome bin SAMEA3663084 (sample SAMEA3663084) | pig gut metagenome | biome: pig gut; feature: pig-associated habitat; material: faeces | place: France | collected 2012 | reverse complement strand
ACCCGAGACCCACAGCTTAGAAGGCTGTTGCTCTATCCAGCTGAGCTACCGGACCCCGCCTAACGGCGCACAAAAAGCGTGCCCATTACGGCAAAATAGGGCGCAAAGGTACTGCTTTTTTTTGAATTATGCAAATAAATTCGTACTTTTGCCGCTTTTTGTGTGATTTTTACAGCAAACTGTCGAAAAGTTGTGCTAAATCCTGCTTGCGGCACGCACCTACGTGGCGATTTACCAACTCGCCGTTCTGGAAGAACAGCATCGTCGGGATATTCATAATGCCGAACTCCTCGCAGGTATCCGGATTATCATCCACATTCAGTTTACCGACTACTACCTTACCTTCGTATTCGTTCGAGAGCTCCTCCAAAATAGGAAGCATCATCTTACACGGACCGCACCAAGCAGCCCAAAAATCTACTACTACCGGTTTGCCTGACGCGATCACATCCTTGATGTTAGCGTCTGTAATTTCTACTGTCATACTTGTTGTATTTGTTTAATGGTTATTTTTTTCTGATTTGGTTTGCGCAAGAGGATATCCGTTAACGGATCTTCCAAGTACGTTTGTACCGCCCGTTTAACAGGACGAGCTCCGTTCTTCTTATCGAAACTCTTCTCTACCAACTGCTCATTCACTTCGGTCGAAACACTCAGTTGATGTCCCTGCGCTTTCATTCGTTGTTGCAACAGACTCACCTCAATCCGTACAATTTGCGCAATAGTCTCTTTGCTTAACGGCTCAAAGGTAACCACATTATCAATACGGTTCACGAACTCCGGCGGGAACTGCTTCTGCAGCGCCTTCAGCAACGTCGCATTCACCTGCTTCTGGTCCATCTCGGAGGCACTAAAGCCCACGCCGCTGCCGAACTCCTGCAGTTGACGCGTACCTACGTTACTCGTCAGCACAATAATTGTGTTCCTGAAGTCCACGATATGTCCCTGCCGATCGGTTAGACGACCTTCGTCCATTACCTGCAGCAGCACGTTGAAGATATCCGGGTGCGCTTTCTCAATCTCGTCGAACAGGATGATCGAGTAGGGTTTTCTTCGTACCGCTTCGGTTAACTTACCGCCGTCTTCATGCGCTACGTATCCCGGAGGAGCTCCTACTAACAGACTCACCGTATGTTTCTCCATGAACTCCGACATGTCGAAGCGGATCATCGCATCTTTGCTGCCGAACATCTCCTCCGCCAGACATTGTGCCAGGTACGTCTTACCTACACCCGTCTGACCCAAGAAGAAGAAGGTGCCGATCGGTCGTTTCGGGTCTCTTAAACCCAGACGACTCCGTTGAATAGCGCGAACGACCGTCTCTACGGCTTTGTCCTGGCCGATGATACGTTTCTTCAGTGTCTCGCCCATCGTACGCAAGCGTTCGTTCTCTGCCGTAGCTACCCGTTGAACAGGTACGCCGCTCATCATACTTACTACCCCCGCTACATCGTCCGTCGTGATCATATACGGTGCCGCTTCGGTCTCTCCGATCGCCTTTTGACGCGCGTGACTGCGGGCACCCACCTCATCCATCACATCAATCGCCTTATCCGGGAAAGCACGGTCCGTCAAATAGCGCTCGCTTAAGTTCACGCAGGCTTTCAACACCTCTTCCGTATATACCACATGATGGTATTGCGCATAGTACGCGCTTAACCTGCCTAATATATTCAGCGTCTCTTCTACCGTTGTCGGCCGAACGATCACTTTTTGGAATCGACGTTCCAACGCTCCGTCTTTCTCAATCGACTTCGCGTACTCGGCCGTCGTCGTCGCGCCGATGCACTGTACTTCTCCGCGCGCCAAGGCGGGCTTTAAGATATTCGCTGCATCCAGACTGCCTGACGCATTACCGGCACCAATTAAGGTATGAATCTCATCCACAAACAAGATCACCTCCGGATGGTTTTGTAGCTCGGTGATTACCTGTTTCATGCGTTCCTCAAACTGACCCCTGTACGTCGTACCGGCAACCATCGAAGCCATATCTAAGGTGATAATTCGCTTGCCCTGCAGCGCCCCGGCTTCGTTATGCACGATGCGCAGCGCCAAGCCTTCTACGATAGCCGACTTGCCTACACCCGGTTCACCAATCAAGATCGGATTGTTCTTCTTTCTGCGACTCAGAATCTGTACCACCCGTTCGATCTCCACTTCTCTTCCTACCATCGGGTCTAACTGACCTTCCTCTGCCAGTTTCGTCAAATCCCTGCCGTATTTATCCAGCGCCGTGGTTTTTCCTTTCTTCGTGTTCTTCGGCTGCTGACCTCCGCGCTGCGGCTGCCAGTTATTCTCATTCACATCACCCGTCTGTTCCGCCGAAGTCTGTGTCGTCTCCGAAGGAGCATAATGCGGTTGACCGAAGATGTCGGTTAACTGCTTGAAACTGATATGCCACTCCCGCTCCAAGTACGATGCTGTCGTATTGATACGCTCGCGTAAGATAGCTAACAGCAGGTGAATCGTACCTACCGCCTCCGCCATATACTCACGACTGATACCTTCTGCTATCCGTAGAATACGATCCGTCTGAGCGCTACGCTGAACGGGTTCAATCATCTCTTCATTACCTCGCTGCTGCTCCTCTAAATGTGCTTTCGCTGCGGCCACATCAATAGATGTCTGCTGTAGCACTTCAAAAGCAGAACCCTCTCCTAAACGGAGGATTCCCAGCAATAAATGATCCGGCTCTATGCGCTTGCTGACTAATCGCTCGGCTTCTTCCTGCGCATAGATAATTACTTTGTTCAAATTCTGTGTTACTATCATATATCTCCTCTAAACCCTAAACTTTCAACCTTAAACTTTCAACTTTCAACTTTATAACTTAGTTATAAAAATGCCATGCCAATCCCGCGCGGAACACATCCCTGTTCGTCGGATACCCCGGCATGGTCAGATACTCTGTGCTCTTGGTGTTGAACCAATAGCTGACATGTTGGTAATGCGCGAAGAAACGCAAGCGAATCGATCGCACATAGAAGTTTGCATACACGCTCATCCACGGGTAGTTACCGATGTTCGTCGTTTGTTGGGTAGCGAACATACCGGTCTCGGGACATAACACCGGTGCCTTGTAGCGCGTGAAATAACGCAGGTCCACACCGATCTGTGCGTCTAATGCCTTGAACCACGTGCCGTGGTAATAGAGACGATGCTGCAATATCAACAGCGGTACCGGCATGATACTGTCTCGCGTGCTGTACTGGATCACCGCACGGTTTTCCAGATTCACCCAAGGTGTAGTGATATCGGCTGTCACATCGCCAGTGAAAATCTGTACGCTGCCCATATATTGATGCGGACACCAGTCGCTCGCCGAGACAAAGATCGGATTGGTCTGGTTCTCAAAACTGAAGTCAATCTTCGCTTTCACCCACTTCGTCGGATAAGCAATCGTCGCCCCACCTAAGAACCGATACGTGAATCCGAAGTTATTCTCCCATCGGATATGGTTCGAGTTATAATGTTGCAGATACCAGTTCGGCGTCTCGCTCTTCGCATAAGCGCGCGCAGAAATCAACATCGGATACTTACCCGCTTGGAACTTCGTCTGCAGTTTACCCTGCACGTCGAACTCACCGATCTTATAACCCACTACGCAAACTTTTCCCTCTACATTATAATGTACGTTCGCACCGCTGTGCTTGTGTATCGCACCGCCCACAAACGTGTTGTTTGTCCATTTATAGTCATAAATACTGTCGTACGGTACGCTGTCGCGCATGAACCGCTGACATTCGTTCATCGCAAACACTGTTGCGCCGAACTTCAATTTTGTGTTGTATGCTTCGCAGAAGGTGACCGCAACCGTGTTGCGAATCGTCAGCACATCTGTTGTGTCGTTCGTCTTGGACGAATCATAATAGGTCGAGTCGTAAAATCCCTGCTCTGCCGTCTTCTCGATATACCGTCTGTTCGAGTTATTGGTCTCGAAGATATGACTGAAAGTCATAATAGGAATATACTCCACTTTGATGGTATCATGCAATTCCCTTCGTCCGTTCTCAATCACCTCAATCGAATCGTGATACTCTCTGTCTTTTGTTATCGCATATTGGTTATGCAGATACCCGCTCAGGTAGCGGTAACCAATCATCGAATTGAGTCGCACCGGAAGGTCCTCTGCGCTCAGCGGACCCGATAACTGACTCACGTCTCGCAAACCGCCGTTGTTGAACGAACTCAACTGACTCCAACCGAACGCGGCATGCATCGAGTAGTGCGCACCCGTGTAACTGCCCCATACCGATCCACGGTATAACTTACCCGACGTATTGGCGTAGTGACCGATCGAATTCAGATAGTCCATCTCTAATCCTAAGTTCAGTCGCCGCCCCAAGTTACCGGTAAACAAAAAATCGATATCGTTCTCCTCGTGTCCGCTTGTGAAGCCTTTCTTATACGCTACGGTCGAGTAGGGGGTCGTCGTATTGAAATAGCGCTGCTCCTGCGGCGTGACCACATAGGGCGTCAGACTCCAGGCAAACGGGTCTTCTATCGTACGCACCCGATCATTGATCACGCGGCTCTCGATAGGCGAGACGAGGATATTGCCGTTCATGGCGCTGCTGATGGAGTAGTTGTTCTGTACATCTACGTCCTGATAATTCAGCATCAGCGTGTCCATGAACGCAATCGTATCCGCGACGGCGCTGTAACCCGGCATCTGCCAGGTGTGAATCACCGTCTTCGTACGCGGCTGCTTGGCAGCGGCCACAAGGGTCGCTGCCAACAGCACTAATACTATACCGATACGTTTCTTCAAAAGAAAAAGGCTTTCGACTTTTTACTTTTTACTCTCGACTTTCGACTTCTTAAGTTTTGCTTTAAGAAGTTGTATCTCTTCTTCCTGATTGCGGATGGTCTTGAGCAACTCATTCAACTCCTCGTTCTCAATCGTCGTCGGATATTGCTCCTCTACGGTCTGCAAGAAGTCGGACAGCACATTCATATAGTTGATGAATGCATCGTAAGCCGATTCATACTGCGTCTCACCCTGATCGATATGATTCATATAATGCAGGTAGTTCACATCCTGCAGACGCAACCAATTGGTCTTCAGCGCCTTGTCTTGGCATAGGTGAACACGCTCTGCTACGGCGAACAGTTTATGAATAGCCTCTTGCTGCAAATCATTTCCGGCATATACACTCAGGTCTTTTGCCTCGCCGCTCCAAGTCAAAGGATACGGACTCGACAATACATCCTCCGCCGCCAGTTTCTTCGCTACTTCAGCCGGCGTCATGAAGCCCATCTCGCGCTCTAACGCATAGTACGGCAGTGCCTTGAGGAAATCGAAGATACCCGTGCCGGCATTCTGACGAACACCGAAGGTCTCTGCGCCTACCCAGATATTGATGATGTCCTCGCCTTCCGGCAGGTTCTTCAACTGGTTGGCATATTTCTCTGCGTCCATCGGGAAATTCGGCCAGTTAGGATCCGAGAAGTGGAAACTCAACTCATCGCTCAGGTTCGTGTTACGCAGCAGCACTTTCATCTTCGGAGCACCTGCCGACTGATACAACTTATTCGGCGTCTTCCAGCTGATCACGTGCTTCGCGCCCTCGGTCATGATCGCTTTGTAACCCAGTTTGTTCAACTGATAAGCGGTCTCGTCCGTGTACAGCAACTCGGTGTTGAAAACCGTCTGTGCCTTTACGCCCAAAACGTTCTCTAACAGTTCTCCTTGTTTCTTGAATTGCAACTTCATCTCACTCTCGTTGTACTCCGAAGCCAACGAATAGCTGTACGGCGTAGCTAAGAACTCAACGGCTTTCGTAGCTGCCAACTCCTTGAGGATATCAATCATCTCCGGATTGAACTGCTCGAACATCTCAATCATCGTACCGCTAACGCTGATCGCGCAGTGGAATTTACCCTTGCTCAGGTTGATCATATCTTTGATCGTCTGGCAAAGCGGTAAGTACGAGGTGTTTACAAGCCAATTTACGTGCTCCTCGGTAGCCATATCGTCGTAGTAGTAATGATCGTGGCCGATTTCAAAGAAACGATAGCGCTTCAGACGATACGGTGCGTGCATCTGGAAGCAAAAACATATATTTTTCATAATACGAATTTTTAATTCTTAATAATCTTTTGTCTTTGAGCTCGCTCAGCGAGCGGTCTTTTGTCTTTCTACTTTGAGCGAAGCGGTCTACAGCGTGTGGTTAATGACTCCGTCGTAGATCCTGCGCACTTTGAGTCCGGCGTCGGACCACTTGATATTGTTGACTTCCGCCATGCCTAACTCATGCAGGCTCTTGTACATCGCCGGATATTTGACGATCGCATAGATCGCATCGGCCATCGCGTCGATGTCCCAGTAGTCGGTCTTGATAGCATGTTGCAGAATCTCCGCGCAGCCCGATTGATGCGAGATGATGGACGGACATCCTACCTGCATCGCCTCCAAAGGACTGATACCGAAAGGCTCGCTCACAGACGGCATGATATACACGTCGCTCATCGCTAACATCTCCTGTACCTGCTTGCCGCGCATGAAGCCCGGGAAGTGGAATTTATCGGCAATACCGCGTTTGGCTACGAGATCGATCATCTCCGCCATCTTGTCGCCGCTTCCGGCCATCACGAATCGTACGCCGTCGGTCTTGCTCAGTACTCTTGCTGCGGCCTCTACGAAATACTCGGGACCCTTCTGCATAGTGATTCGACCCAAGAAAGTAACCAACTTATCCTTGCGCTCAGGCTTCGTGAACTCCTCGGGATGCGCCAACGGCTCTACGGCATTATGTACCGTACTTACCTTACGCGGATCAATACCATATTTCTCTATAACCGTCCTTCGTGTCAGGTTACTTACGCAAATGATATGATCTGCTGCGTCCATACCGCGTTTCTCTATCGCATAAACCGTCGGGTTGACGTTGCCGCGGCTACGGTCGAAATCGGTCGCGTGAACGTGGATTACCAACGGTTTGCCGCTGATCTGCTTGGCAAATACACCCGCAGGATAAGTCAGCCAGTCGTGGCTGTGGATAATATCAAATTCCAGACTGTGAGCTAACACACTCGCTACGGCTTCGTAGTTGCCGATCTCTTCGATCAGGTTGTCTGGGTAACGACCCGAGAAACCTACGCAACCCAAGTCATCCGTTCCGATACGGCGGTAGTCATAATGTATCCCGTTGCGGAAATGGAAATACTCTTCGGGGCTCATCTTGCCCTCCATGCGCTGCTTGACATAGTCATAGCTGTTTTCTTTCCATACGATAGGCACACTGTTCGCACCGATGATACGCAGGAAACTCTGATCTTCATCGCCCCATGGTTTCGGGATGACGAACGTGATCTCCATGTCCGGCTGTTGCGCCATGCCGCGCGTCAGACCGTAACTCGCAGTTCCCAAACCACCTAAGATATGAGGAGGAAACTCCCATCCAAACATTAACGCTTTCATTTCTCTGCCTCCTTTCCTTCGCTTTCGACTTTCGACTTTTCGCTTTCTTCTAATTGATACTTCTTCAGCGTATCCATCACGCTGATCACAGCTGCTACACTCGGTGCATAACTCATGCCGCCATGACCTTTGTAAGGCGGGTTGCCGTCGTACATCTCGTTCAGCGTACCGATCGTCAGCTCGTCCATCTCGGCCTCAAAACCGACCAGCAGTCGCTCCATAAAACTGATACCGCTGTATTTATATACATTCATGTAAGCTCGCGCGTATGCCGCTATCGTGAACGGCCATACCGGACCGTTGTGAAAGTTCCTGTCGCGCTCCTGCTGACCGCCGCGGTAGAAGGGACGGTAGTCGCCGCTCTTCGGACTCAGCGTTCGCAAGCCCTTCGGCGTCAGCAACTCTTTCGTACAGATATCCACTACCGCCTTCTGCTGTTTCTTGTCCAGAGGGCTGTAGGGAAGACCGGCCGCCCATATCTGGTTCGGTCTTACCTCGCGGTTCTCGTAGCCGTCCAACACGTAGTCGTTCAGATAAACGCCGTTCCAGAAGGTCTTGACAAAAGCGTCCTTCGTGATCTCTGCCTGGTACTCCATGAGGTCGGCACTCGTCTCTTTGCCCATCTCCCGGAGCAACTCTGCCGTGAATAACATTGCGTTGTACCATAGTGCGTTGATCTCTACTACATAACCCGTTCTCGGGGTGATAGGCCAACCGTTCTCCGTCGCGTTCATCCAGGTAGCCGGCTTCTGCGTACCATCTACCCATAAAAGACCGTTCTGATGCAGTTTCGCGCGCGGATGGTTCTGCTTGCGGTACCAGGTGACGATGTCCAGACAGAGCTGACCATACAAATCAGCCGCCTCGCGAACCGTATATTTATGTGCGTATTTCTGACATGCGCGAATGAACCATAACAACGCATCCGGCTCATCCATGCCTGTCATCTTGTTCTCGGTGCCGCGACCATTCATGAAGTTAAGAATCTCACCTATCGCAGTCTTGTTGATGATGGCGTCCCAGTATTCCGGACGGTCGATGTCTAACGTACAACTCGGCGTCGCGAAGAACGAGTTGCGGGCGTCCGCATGGAACCATGGGAAACCGGCTAACAGGTAGCACTTGTCCCCCTCGCGTTTGTAGAACTGGCTTGCGCTGTTCTTCAGAGTCGAGAACATGTCAAGACGCTTGTTCCGGCGCGCTAACTCTTTCTTCCAAGTAGCTTTCAGACTCGCGGTCTTGCATTCCGTCACACCTGCCGCGAAGATGATGCTCTCGCCTTTCTTCATCGGTAACTCGAAGTAACCCGGTACCAACAGGTCCTCTTTGAAGGCGTAACCGCGCTCTTTCTCTTTGCGGTACTCGATGCCCTTGTACCACTGCGGGTCATGATGATACTCGACGGCCTTGCTGAACTGCATGTACAGATTCGGGAAGCCCGGATACATGCGGTTGAAACGACCGTTCTCGCACTCGTCCATGTTCGGGTTGGCTAACGGGTTCTCGTGCGTTAACTCGTTCACGCTTCGGAATGCCAGGAACGGACGGAAACGCAATACCGTCGGACTGCCGCTCTCTAATAACGTGTAGCGAATCAGCACACGCGGTTCGAAACTGACCAACATCCGCTCCTTCTCCAATACCATCGCACCTACGCGATAAACGGTCTTGGAGATCAACTCGCAGTCAAACTCGCGAATGTACTTGTGGCCGTTGGGGCTGAAATGATTCTCGCCGTACTCGTGCAGACCTAAGTTGAACTCAGCCCCGTGTTGGATCACGGTCTCATCCAACGAACTCAGCAGAACGAAATTATCTTCCCCAAGCTCAGGAATGGGCATCACCAACTGGCCATGGTACTTACGGGTGTTGCAATCGACCAACGTGGTCGAGTTATACACCCCTGCACGGTTCGTTCGAATCATCTCTTTTTGAAGCGAACGCTCTAAATTAACAAGCACTGTCTTGTCAAAATTCAGATAACTCATGAGTTTAAGTATTAAGTAAATTAATTATATTTGCCGTTGAATTTCTCTTGCGCTTCGGTTACAAACTCCTTGATGCGCTGCTCCTCCGCTTTCTTGCAAACCAGCAGCACGCCTTTCTGCTCCGCAATAATCATATCATCCACGCCTTGCACAATCGCTAACTTACCCGGTTCCAAGGTTACGATATTACCCCTCGCCTCATGGAATAGCGCTTCGCTATGCAGACTCACGTTCGTTTCTGCATCCTTCTCACTCAACTCGTATAACGAACCCCATGAGCCCAAGTCACTCCAACCGAAACTGGACGGAATTACGTATACGTTATCCGCCTTCTCCATGATGCCGTAGTCGATCGAGATGTTCGGACATTTCGGGAAGATATCTTCGATAAACGCCTCCTCTTTCTCCGTTCCCATCAGTAACTCTCCTTCGCGAAAACGATCCGCCACTTCCGGTAACAAATAACGGAAGGCCTCACTGATCGTCTGCAGATTCCAAATAAAGATACCACTGTTCCAAAGGAAATCACCGCTCTTCAAGAATATCTTCGCCATCTCCAGATTCGGCTTCTCCGTAAACGTCTTCACCGGATAAATATCTCTACACTCTAAACTATCAACTTTCAACTTATCCGATTTGTCAGCGACAAATTGGATGTATCCGTATCCTGTCTCCGGTCGGGTAGGCTGCATGCCCAGCGTGCAGATAGCCTTGTTGCTACCTACGAAATCGAATGCTTTCTGAATCGTCTTGCGGAATTTCCCTTCCTCCAGAATCAGATGATCGCTTGCTGCTACGACGATATTCGCCTGCATCTCCGGCCGACTCCAGTCGATATCCTGGTAATTGGGCAAATTGCTGTTGCCGCCTTTGATCTTACCCGCCTTCGCAAAACCCTCGTATTGCTTCCCTTCGTCTTTGGTAAATCCATAGGCTTTCTGCAGGCAGAGTGCACGAATATGCGCGGTCGCGTACGCGATGCACGGCGCGGTGTTCCTGCGCGCAGGCTCGCATAGAATCTGACTCTCCGATAAATCCGGCACTTGCTTTAAAATCGTATCTTTATACGCTACGTTCGTTACAATAAAAACATTTTCAATCGGAATCAACGGACGAAAACGGTCCACTGTCATCTGCAGCAAACTCTTACCCGTACCAAAGAAATCTAAGAATTGTTTGGGCTTATCGACCCTGCTGAAAGGCCAAAAACGACTTCCGATGCCGCCGGCCATGATAACGCAATAGTTATTTTGATTTTTCATATACAAAACAAATTTGGGCGCAAAGATACAAAATATTTATAATATGTGCAAGCGCGCGCGACTTTTTTTTAAAAAAAAGTGTCATTTTGTCCCAAAAATGAAAAACTTTCCACTTTTAACTTTCCACTTTCAACTTTTATTACTACCTTTGTGCCGTAATTTGGAGTCAAATGCGCAAAAATTATTTTTTAGGGTTGTTATTTGGAGGTGTTTTTTGTGTTTTTTTCTTAACCTCTTGTAGTAAGGTGGCAACGCCGAAGCCATACGGCTATTATCGTATCACTTTGCCGGATACTTCGTATGTGGATTTCGAGACCCTCTATCCGGATTATCCCTACACCTTCGATCTGTCGCAGAACGCCGTTGTCCAACCGCGGAATGACGAACCTTATTGGATCAATGTCTATTATCCCGCTTTGGATGCAACCATCCACTGCTCCTATAAGTCTGTTCATCGTAACTTACGCGAACTGTCCGATGATGCACTCGAGTTCGTCTATCGGAATGCCTCGTTCGCGAATGCCATTCCGGAGCGGGAATATGCGCATCCGGAGGCCGATGTATATGGCGTATTATTTGATTTGGAGGGAAATACCGCTTCGTCCTGCCAGTTCTTTATCACCGATTCCGCCCGCCATTTCTTCCGGGCTTCGGTGTATTGCAATTGCCCGCCGAATGCCGACTCCCTCGCCCCGGTATATAACTATTTGCGCACCGATGTGATCCGCATGGTTGAGTCTTTTGAATGGAAATACTGATGTATGTCTTTTTCTTTCAAACATAGAAGTTTAGCATTGTTGCTTGATCCTGAGAAGGCCAATTTGGATGCCCTCCATATCTCTGCGGAGTGCTGCCCCGATTATATCTTCGTCGGCGGTTCCACCGGCGGAGATACGACGGCTTTTGTCCGTGCGTTGAAAGAAAAATTACCAATTACCAATTACCAATTACCAATAATTTTATTCCCCGGAAATGCCGCCCAGTTTACGCCGGAAGCCGATGCGATATTATATCTCTCTTTGCTCTCCGGAGATAACCCTGAGTACCTGGTCGGGCAGCAGATTAAGTCAGCCCGAGCGATACAGAACGCACAGATAGAAGCTATCCCGACAGCCTATATCTTGATAGACGGCGGTGTGGAGACTTCAACGATGCGCGTGACGCAAACATCTCCGATTCCATCGGACCAAATAGACCGAATTGTAGATACCTGCATCGCAGCGGAACTGATGGGTAAAAAAGCAATCTACTTAGAAGCCGGTTCCGGGGCAAAAACCCCGATTTCATCGGATATAATTGCCGCCGTACGGGCGCAAACGAAATGCACCCTGATTGTCGGTGGAGGTATCCGGACACCCGAGGCGATGAATACGGCCTACGATGCCGGAGCAGATGTTGTTGTGATAGGAAATCACTTCGAGTCCCATCCCGAGGAACTCCAAAAATTTCTGTCAGCGAAGCGGTCTGTCAGTGAAACGGTCTGTACTCTGTCACCGCAGCGGTCTGACGACGAGCGCTATATGCGCCTCGCGCTCGCTGAAGCTCAAAAAGCCTTAGCTGCCAACGAGATACCTATCGGATGCATTGTCGTCTCCCAGAATCAGATCATCGGTCGGGGACATAACCTCACGGAGACGCTCGAGGACGTAACGGCGCATGCCGAGATGCAGGCTATCACCGCTGCGGCGCAGACCGTAGGAGGCAAATACCTGCCCGATGCTACGTTGTACGTCACGGTGGAACCCTGTCCGATGTGTGCCGGTGCAATCGGTTGGGCGCAGATCAAACGCATCGTCTATGGTGCGCCCGATCCCAAACGCGGATATGCTACCTATGCCCCGCGTGTTTTTCACCCGAAAGCTTCGGTTTCATCGGGAGTTTTAGAGGCCGAGTGCAAGGCTTTGATACAAGAATTTTTTAAGGCAAAACGATAAATCACCAATCATCAATCACCAATATGAAATTCCACATCCCTACACAGATTTTGCGCGTTAGTACGTTTGTTATCTTAGCGGCTGTCATTGTATTGCTTTTCCCGCAGTATAACAATTCCTTCCGTTATCATTACGAAGTAGGAAAACCTTGGGGCTACGCTACGCTGAGGGCGGATTTTGACTTTCCGATCTATAAGACCGATGAGCAGATGGCGAAGGAGGAGAAGCAATTGCTTTCCACTTTCACTCCTTATTATAAATATATCCCCCGCGTGCAAAGAGAAGTGATGGTGATCTCGCTCGATGAGATGGAGTGGCTGCAAAGCGAAGAATATTCCCGCGTAGCTATTCCGCAGCGAGGCGGCGGGTATAAGAACTATTCTCTTTCGGAACTCTATACGCCTGCTTCGGCGTACAAATGCTATGGCTATTCCATAGAACAGAACCTCGTTCGTGATACGGCACGCACCGAGTCAATGCGTGAGAAGACTTTAGCTACGCTATCGCCTACCATAGGTATGGTGCAGAAGAACGAACGAATCGTCGAGCAGGGCGAGATCGTTAACGAGCGTACCTACCAGGTGCTGCAGTCCCTCCAGCGTGCATACAAAGATGAGAATGCAGGCAATAAGCAAAAGAAACTCTCGCTTTTGGGTGAGTCGATTCTCGTGGTACTGTTCCTGAGTCTGTTTGTGATTTATCTGGCTGTCTTCCGTCCGAACTATGCCCGCCGGACTTCGGTGATGCTTTTCTTCTGCTTGCAGATCTTTATCGTCATCGCCTTGGCTTGTCTGGCGCTTCGGTTTGGCCTGTCTATCTATCTGGTGCCCTTTGCCTGGGTGGCTATCCTGACGCGTGTGTTCTTGGATTCCCGCACGGCCCTCTCTCTGCATTTGACGACCATCCTCATCACGTCGGTCATTGTGCCCGCTCCGGTGGAGTTCTTCTTCATCCAGATGGCGGTCGGCATGGTAGCCGTGTCTTCGCTCTTCGATCTCACGCGCCGAGCACAGTTGTTGCAGACCGCAGGATGGATCTTACTGGCGGAATCAATCGCTTATACGGCCATCACGTTTGCCCAAACCGGCGTCTTCACAACTATCGTGGCATGGAACTACCTCTATTTCTTTATCAGCGCTTTGCTCATCGTCGGTTGTTACGGTCTGATCTATCTGTTTGAGAAAGTCTTCCATTTCATCTCGTCCATCACGCTGGTCGAATTGGCGGATATCAATTCGGACCTGCTCCATCTCTTGGCCGAGAAAGCACCGGGAACGTTCCAGCATTCGATGCAGGTGTCGAACTTGGCTTCGGAGGCCGCGAAAGTAGCGAACGCCAATGCGTTGTTGGTTCGTACGGGTGCGCTCTATCATGATATAGGTAAAATCGTTGATCCGCTCTACTTTGTAGAGAATCAACAGGGTTCAGAGAACCCGCTTCTGAAACTGGACCCGCGGGATGCAGCGCAAGTCATCATGGCGCATGTGACGGAAGGAGAACGTCTGGCGCGCAAGCATCATCTGCCGGAAGTCATCATTAATTTCATCACTTCCCATCATGGTACCTCCCTCGTGCGCTATTTCTATAACACCTATTGCAACGCGCATCCGAATGAGAAAGTAGATGAGTCGCTCTTCCGCTATCCGGGACCCAAACCGACCTCCAAAGAGGCGGCTATCCTCATGATGGCCGATGCCATCGAAGCCCGTTCGCGCAGTCTGGAGGACTTCTCCGAAGAGTCCATCGCCAAGGCGGTTAACCAGATGATTGATGCGCAGATTGCCGACGGCCAGTTCGACGAGACGCCGCTTAGTTTCAAGGATGTCGATGCCATCCGTCAGGTCTTTGTCTCCCGCCTCACGGCCATGAATCATCATCGTATTTCTTATCCCACATTGAATAAAGAGAAATAAATTTATTTAAAAATAAGTCGCTTGTGTAAAGATTCGAGGTGCGCAGTACCAACCAACAATAATCAGGGTTTATCTTTGTTGTATATTTAAATTATTTTTATTATCTTTGCAGTCGATTTGACATCTAAG
>SAMEA3663084__coassemble_382_pt1 | contig 15597 bp, 10 predicted proteins | sample SAMEA3663084__metabat2_low_PE_028 | metagenome-assembled genome bin SAMEA3663084 (sample SAMEA3663084) | pig gut metagenome | biome: pig gut; feature: pig-associated habitat; material: faeces | place: France | collected 2012 | reverse complement strand
ATAGTCGACTAGAAAACTAGTCAACTAGTGAACTAGAAAACAACAAAAAACCAAATAATTTATGTTTAAGAATCAACCCAAAGGATTGTTCGCGTTGGCATTGGCCAACACAGGCGAGCGTTTCGGCTACTACACGATGTTAGCCGTCTTTGCGCTTTTCTTGCGCGCCAATTTTGGTCTGTCGGCTTCAGCTGCAGGCGCAATCTATTCTACGTTCCTGGCGTTCGTATATTTCCTGCCGCTCATCGGCGGTATCGTAGCCGACAAGATCGGTTACGGCAAGTGCGTGACGATAGGTATCATCATTATGTTCTTAGGCTATGTGCTTCTGGCTATCCCGATGGGAGGCGTAGAGTACGGCAGTACGGCGGTAGCCATGGCGGGCATGATCGGTGCATTAGTGCTCATTAGTTTCGGAACCGGCCTCTTCAAAGGTAACCTCCAAGTGATGGTCGGCAACCTCTACGACGATCCGGCTTATGCAGACCGCCGCGATGCAGCTTTCTCGCTCTTCTATATGGCGATTAACATCGGTGCGATGTTCGCTCCGACAGCCGCTGTGAAGATCATGGCTTGGGCGCAAGAGAGTTTGGGCGTGAGCGTGAACGACAGTTATCACTTCGCTTTCGCGGTTGCCTGCGCTTCGCTGGTACTCAGTATTGCTATCTATTACGCTTGCCGTCCGTGGTTCAAGCATGTGGAGAACACGGCTAAACAAGCCGCAGCAAGCGGGCAGAAAGTAGAGACCCTCTCGCCGGAGCAGACGAAAAAACGCATCGTGGCATTGTGCCTTGTGTTTGCAGTAGTACTCTTCTTCTGGATGGCTTTCCACCAGAACGGTCTGACGCTGACGTATTTCGCCAACGAGTTCGTGACGCCGGTTGTAACAGGCGTACAGACGATGGCTTTTGATATCTGGAACTTAGTGCTGGTAGCGATTCTTGTGTACGTGCTGTTTGGTCTTTTCGGAGAGGGCACGAACAAAGCAAAGATGATCTGGTCGTGTGTTGGTGTCGCAGTACTGGGTGCGCTGGCATACAAGTACTTCCACCACCCCGCTGAGTTGGGTATCTCCGCGCCGATCTTCCAGCAGTTTAACCCCTTCTACGTAGTAGCCCTGACACCGGTTAGTATGGCCATCTTCGGTGCACTGGCTGCGAAAGGCAAAGAGCCTTCTGCACCGCGTAAGATCGCTTACGGTATGCTGGTAGCAGCCGCAGCTTATGCCCTAATGGCGTTCTGCTCAATCGGTCTGCTGACTCCGGCAGAGCAAGAGTTGGCACGCGTCACCGGTGATGGTACGTTTGTAAACTCCAATGTGCTCATCCTCACCTATCTCGTATTGACTTTCGGCGAGCTGCTGCTCAGCCCGATGGGTATCTCGTTTGTCAGCAAAGTGGCACCTCCGCAGTACAAAGGAATGATGATGGGTGGCTGGTTCGTAGCTACCGCATTGGGTAATTTCCTCGTTTCTGTAGGTGGTTTCCTTTGGGGCAGTCTGCCGTTGTGGCTCGTATGGAGCGTATTCATCGGAGTATGCCTCATCGCTGCTATCTTCATGTTCGCAATGATGGGTAAATTAGAAGACGCAACAAAATAATATGCAAGAACTGATTCAATATTTCCAAACGCTCGAGGCACGCATTACGGGTTATGAAGCTCGTATTGCGGCTCTCGAAGCGGAGAAACAGGCAGCCGAAGCACGTATCGCAGCGCTTGAAGCAGAGAAAGAGAAGAACCAACGTGTCTTCACCGCACTCAAAGCTGATATTGAGGAACTCCAATCGCGTCCATACGTAGAAATGGAGGACGAAGACGAGGACTTCGAAGTGGAAGAGCCTATCGAGGAGGAAGAGGTTGTGGCTAAAGAAGTCGCAGAAGAACCGGTAGCAGAAGAACCGGTAGCAGAAGCCCCGAAAGTAGAAGAACCGAAAGTGGAGGAACCGAAAGCCGAAGAACCACAGCAGGAGTTATTCGAAGAGCCAGTGGCAGAGAAAGAACCGGCAGCACCGAAGGCGATGCTGTATGGCAAGCCCGTGGATGATATCCGTTTGGCGATTTCGTTGGGCGACCGTTTCTTGTACCAACGTGAGCTGTTCGGTCAGAACGCCGAGTTGATGCTACGCACCCTCACGGAGATCAACGAACTTCATTCCTTCGATGAGGCGATGACTTATATCGGATCCCGTTTCCAATGGGACACCGAGAGTAATAGTTACCAACAGTTTATCGTTTCCCTTCACCGCCGTTTCGGATAAATGCTTTACCTCGTTCCCACACCGGTCGGCAACTTGCAGGACATGACTTTCCGTGCGATTGAGACGCTGAAATCGGTTGATCTGATTTTGGCGGAAGACACACGCACCAGCGGCGTGTTGCTGCAGCATTTCGATATCCACACGCCCTTGAAGTCGCATCACAAATTCAATGAGCATGAGACTTCAGCCGATATCGTGGAGCGTCTCAAAGCAGGCGCGAACATTGCGTTGATCTCCGATGCCGGTACGCCCGCTATCTCTGACCCGGGATTCTTCCTCGTCAGAGCAGCGGCAGAAGCGGATATCGAGATACAGTGCCTTCCCGGTGCTACGGCCTTTGTGCCTGCACTCGTGGACAGCGGCCTGCCTAACAACCACTTCTATTTCGAAGGCTTCTTGCCGCAGAAGAAAGGACGTCAGACGCGGTTGCAATACCTTGCGACCTTAGACGAGACCTTTATCGTCTATGAATCGCCCTTCCGTCTGGTGAAGACACTTGAGCAACTGGCTGCCGTCTGTGGCGAGGAACGCAAAGCCTCCGTCAGTCGGGAGATCAGCAAAGTGCACGAAGAGACCGTGCGGGGCACTCTAACGGAACTGATAACGCACTTCAAAGAGAAAACCCCAAAAGGCGAAATAGTCATCTGCATAGCAGGAAAAGAATAAATGAGAAAATCCTCAAATGAATAAATGAGCAAATGTCCGAGATGAAATCCTTGGCGAAGGACACCGCCATCTATGGGTTAAGTTCGATAATAGGTAAGTTTCTCAACTACCTGCTTGTTCCGCTGTATACCTATGCGTTAGCACGCACGTCCGAATATGGTATCGTAACGAACATCTATGCTTGGACGGCCCTGCTGCTGGTTCTTCTTACCTATGGTATGGAGACCGGATTCTTCCGTTTCGCCAACCGCGATGAATTTGATGCGCTTACGGTGTATAAAACGTCTTACTTTACGCTCTTCATTTCCAGCGCACTCTTCACCTTGCTGGTGATCATTTTCCATCAACCTATCGCTAACGTCCTGGGCTATCCGGACCATGCGGAGTTTGTGGAGATGATGTTCGCTACGGTAGCCATCGATGCCTTTGCTTCTATTCCTTTCGCTTACCTGCGTTATCAGAAACGCCCGATACTCTTTGCGGCACTCAAACTATTGTTTGTGCTGCTGAATATTGCGTTTAACATCCTCTTCCTCATTGTGTTGGGTAAGAATGATGTGTTCTATGTCTTCCTCAGTAATATCTTGGCTACCACCATCCAGACGCTTTGTCTGTTGCCGTTCACGCTTCCTCGCGGAGGACGATTTGACGTTGCGGTTCTGCGCGAGATGCTCCGATATTCTCTCCCGCTTTTGGTGCTCGGTGTAGCAGGTATTATGAATCAAACGCTCGACCGCATCCTCTTCCCTTATCTCTACACCGGGGATGATGCACAGGCGCAACTTGGTATCTACGGTGCTTGCTTCAAAGTAGCGATGGTGATGATGATGTTCACCCAGGCTTTCCGCTATGCGTACGAACCCTTCGTATTCGCCAAGCATAAGGACCGTAAGTCCGTCGAAGCTTATGCCGACGCGATGAAGTATTATATCATCTTCTCGTACCTGATTCTTCTGGGCGTGATCTTCTATCTTGATATATTCCGTTATATCGTCTCCAGTGCTTATTGGGACGGGTTGAAGATCGTACCTGTTGTCCTCTGGACTTATGTCTTCCAAGGCATCTATTTCAACCTCAGTTTCTGGTATAAACTGACGGACGAAACGAAATGGGGCGCGTACTTCTCGCTCATCGGTTTGGGTATCACGTTAGTGCTACAGATCGTCGGCGTACCGCTTATCGGATACTGGGCAAGTTGCGGCAGTAGCCTCGTTTGCTACTTCGTGATCATGCTCCTCTCCTATTTCATCGGTCAGAAGAAAGCCCCGATTCCCTACGACCTCAAGAGTATCGGCGGTTACACAGCGCTGACGATTGGGCTGCTGGGGGTTTACTATGCCTTCCGGCTGTATTATGTACAAAACATGTGGGCGCTGATGGGTATCGGCACGGTACTGATCGGCATCTACCTATTTATATTAACCCGTAAAGATTTTCCTATTCAAAATGTTCTCAGGAATCGTAGAAACAATGGCTCAGGTCGTTAAGATAGAGACCGAGCAAACCAACAAACACTTCACGCTCCGCAATCCTTTCGGGGAACCGCTCAGCATCGATCAGTCCATCGCGCATAACGGCGTATGCCTGACGGTTGTTAGGACAAATGACCAAATGGTAAATGGTGAAATGGTAAATGTATATACCGTCACAGCGATGCAGGAGAGCCTGCGTCTGACGAACCTCGACTTGCTGAAAGTCGGCGACTGGGTCAACGTGGAGCGCTCGATGCTCATGGGCGGTCGTCTGGACGGACACATCGTACAAGGCCATGTGGATCAGAAAGCGGTCTGCATCGATGCCCACGAGACCGATGGTAGTTGGTACTACCGCTTTGAGTACGAATCGACCAAAGAGATGGTGGAACGCGGGTATTTCTGCGTGGACAAAGGTTCAGTAACCATCAACGGCGTCAGCCTGACGGTTTGCGAACCCGACATCCAGGGCGACAAAGGCTATGTATCCGTGTGCATCATCCCTTACACCTTCGAGAACACCAATTTCAAATATATTCAACCGGGAACGGTAGTGAATATCGAGTTCGATATCCTCGGTAAATACCTCTCCCGCTATGCCGCCATTTTAAATCAAAAATAAAATATCAATAATCAAAAATATGAATACTAACAGTTTATCTTTCCAACTCGGAACATCCGTAGCGCAGTATCTGATGCAATACGGACAAAACGAACTCAACTATGAAGAGTTCAAAGCCGGCATTGATTTCGTTATGAATGCCTCGAAAAAAGCCAAAGCAGAAGGCGAAGCTTTCCTTGCAGAGAACGCAAAACGCGAAGGCGTAAAGACCACAGAGTCCGGTCTGCAGTACGAAGTACTGGAGGCTACCATCGGTCAAAAACCAAAAGCTACAGACACTGTGCGCGTACACTATGAAGGAACACTGATCGATGGCACAGTTTTTGATAGCAGTTACAAGCGCGGAGAGTCCATCTCCTTCCCCCTCAATGGCGTTATCAAAGGATGGACAGAAGGGCTGCAACTCATGGCTGTCGGATCGAAGTACAAATTCTTCATCCCGTACCAACTGGCATACGGCGAGCACGGCGCAGGTGCCTCTATCCCGCCCTACGCAGCCCTCATCTTCACAGTGGAACTTTTAGGAATTGAATAAAAATAACAAATTACAAATCACAAATTACAAATGAAAAAGATTTCAATCTTTTTGTTAGCCGCCATGGCAATGGTTTCCTGCGGCAACAGCTACAAAGCAAAAGATGTTCAACTGAACGACGAGAACGACTCGCTCAACTATGCAGTAGGCCTCATCAATGGTCTGCAAATCAAACAATACTATCTGGCTAAAGATAGTTCCGAGGAGGCAATCACCGAGTTTATTGATGCTCTCGAAGCCGCTTACCTGGATAAGGAAGAGGTACTGAGCGACATCGCCCAAGCCGGTCGTCAATTCGGAACATCCATCTCGATGTTTGAGAAAGAAGGTCTTGCCGGCAATGCCGCTTGGACCTACAATGGCGAATGCTTCCTGCAGGGTCTTACCAACGCCCTCTATTCCGACACGTCTGTGATGGACGAAAGCGTAGCAGAGGGTTATATCATGGCGAAGTATTCGACCATGAGAACGGGCGAAGAAGCTACAGGCAAGTCAGTATCTGCAAAATGTCCGACAAAGGCTAAAACGATTGAACTCAAGAATGAGAACGATTCGCTTAACTACGCCTTTGGTCTGATGAACGGTGCGCAGGTTCGTAGTTATTTCCTGCTGGCGGATACTACCGGAGAGGATCGTGACGAGTTCATCGCGAACATCAACAAAGGTCTCAAGCAGAAGATGAGAAATCCGCAAGTAGTGGCAACCGCCAAGAATATCGGTACTTCCATTCGCGAGCAGGAACCCGTTGGTCTGATGGGCTTCAATGGCGTGGAGACCAAGTTCAACCTCATCAAGCAAGGTTTCATCAATGGTTTGAATAACTATACCGAGATGATGGACCGCCAAGTTGCGATGGAGTTTGCTGACGCAACCTTCGGTCGTCTCAAACAAGCGCAGATTGAAGCAGAGCAAGAGAAAGCACAACTCCAAGGTCAACAGGCCAAAGAGGAAGGTGAAGCCTTCTTGGCTGCTAATGCCCTGCGCAATGAGGTGAAAACCACTGCATCCGGTCTGCAGTACGAAGTACTGGAAGAGGGCAATGGTCCCAAACCAACCGCCGCTTCTACCGTTAAAGTTCACTACGAGGGTACCCTCATCGATGGAACTGTCTTCGATAGCAGTTATCAACGCGGCGAACCCATTGAGTTCCCTCTCAGTGGCGTTATCAAAGGTTGGACTGAAGGTCTGCAACTCATGCCGGTTGGATCGAAATACAAACTCTATATCCCGTATGAACTGGCATACGGCGAGCGCGGTGCAGGTGCTTCTATTCCGCCCTACGCAGCCCTTATCTTTACGGTTGAGTTGTTAGAAATCAAATAACCCCTTAAACGTTAAACGCTAAACGTTCATGGGCGTCATCGCTAAGCAATCCATTCGTGGTACGATCGTTACCTATCTGGGCATTGCCGTAGGTATCGTCACTACGTTCTTCGTGTTAACCCGTTTCCTCACCGCTGAGGAGATCGGGTTAGCACGAGTGCTTATCGATGCGGCGACGCTCTTCATCGGGCTCGCGCAATTGGGAACGAATGCCTCGATCATCCGTTTCTATCCCTATTTCAAAGAGAAAGACAGCGATGACGACCACGGTTTCTTCTTCTGGGCGCTAATCGTCCCGTTTGTCGGTTTCCTTTTCTTCGCCCTCATCTATTGGGCATGCCAGGCCCCTTTGTCTGCCTGGTTTGGAGATAAATCTCCACTCTTCGTCGAGTACTATTATTTTGTACTCCCGTTGGCGTTCTTCATGCTCTATCAAGCCATCAGCGAATCGACCTGTAATGTGCTCATGCATATCGTTCTCCCACGCGGAGTGCGCGAACTCATGGTGCGTGTCGGCCTGCTGGTGCTCTATCTGCTCTATGCGAAGCGTATCCTCTCGTTGGATGGCCTGGTCATCGGTATCTGCGTCAACTATGCGATTGCAGCGCTGATAGATATTATCTATTTCTTCTCGCTCAAGCGCATCCGTCTCCGACCGGATTGGCTCTTCTTACGTCAAAACAAACCACTCATCCGGCGCTACCTGCTATACACCGGATTCCTTATTGTATCGGCTCTTACTACCGTCTTAGCCCCCACTCTATCTTCCTTCTTTATTACGGCCAAGATGGGACTCGATAGCACCGGTATCTTCGCCATCGCTACGTATATGGCGGTGATGGTCAGCATCCCGAATCGCTCGGTAACAGCCATCGCTTCGCCGCAATTGGCGCGCGCCATCAAAGAGCAGAACCGCGAAGAATGCTCCATCCTTATTCGTCAAGTAACACGAAATATGTTACTCATCGGCGGATTGATTCTTCTGGCGATATGGATTAATATCGATCTTATCTTCCATATCCTGCCCAACGGCGCCACCTTTGCCACGGCCAAGAATGTCGTGCTGATCTTGGGCGTCAGTCAATTGATTTTGGCTACGTTCTCTATTTGTTTGAATACGCTTAATTACTCGCGGTTCTATGCCTTCAGCCTCGTGCTGGCGTTTATATTAACTGTCAGTGCCTTGCTCTTGAATAATTATCTCATTCCGCTCTATGGAATGGAAGGAGCAGCACTCAGTAACCTGCTTTCATACGGATTGTACTATCTGTTGGTCATTGCTACCTTTGTGCCGCTTTGCCGCATTCGTATCATCGATCGCCAATGGCTCTACATCCTGCTATTGATCCTTGCAGTCTTCGGTCTCAACTGGCTCTGGCAAACATACTTGCCGTCCTTCGGTATATGGACCGATAGTATCTTACGCAGCATCGTGCTCCTCGGCGGAGCGTGCCTCATTGCTTATAAGGCGCAACTCTCCCCCGAACTCAATGACCAGATCAACCATCTAAAAAAGAAAATCATAAATTTGAAATCATAAATCCCCAACATGCGCTACTTTTTATCCTTCGCATATCGAGGCACAGACTTCCATGGCTCGCAAACCCAGCCGAATGGAAACACGGTGCAGGCAGAGATGGAGACGGCTTTTGCTACCATCCTCCGCCAACCCGTAACCCTCACTTTCGCCGGGCGCACCGACGCAGGCGTACATGCGGAGCATATGATCGCGCATTTTGATTTTGAGAAGTCTCTTCCTGTTAATTTCATTGGCCGACTCAATAATCTCCTACCCGATTCGATAGCCGTCAGTGCTCTGCAGCACGTCTCCGATGATGCCCATGCGCGATTTAATGCCATATCCCGCACCTATCGCTATCGTATCACCACGCGCAAGAATCCTTTCCTTACTTTCACGCATACGCGCGTTGCACCCGGCCTGAATTTTGCCGCCATGAATAAGGCCGCCCTGCTGCTCTTGGGCAAACAGGACTTCGCTTCTTTCTGCCGCGTGCATACAGATGTCAAGACGACTATCTGCGATGTCCGCGAAGCGCAGTGGGTACAGGAGAATGAAACCGAAGCGTACTTCGTCATCACGGCCGATAGATTCTTGCGAAATATGGTGCGCGCCGTAGTAGGCACACTCTTTGAGATCGGACGAGGGAAGATGACCGAAGCGCAACTCGCAGAAATTATTGCCGCGCATGATCGATGCAAAGCCGGTCATTCAGCGCCTGCCGAAGGACTCTCGCTGGTAGATATCCGATATCCCGAAACGATATACGCATAACGCATAAAGAAATCACCCCGTGGCATCTTCTGCCGAGGAGTGGTTTGCGTATCTTCGCCGTTGGGCGAAATCCTTAAAGTAAGGTTACTGAAAGCTTACTCAATATAAGGGTATTTCCGTTACCATCTCGTTAGCATTACGGACGTCACTGTAGAGTTGATGTCCGTTTTTTTGAGCATTAGAATACCCTCGTCCTATGCTGTGGCGCGGAAAGAGAAGGAGGCTCCTGTGTTGTCGAAAGACCCGCCATCATCCAGCACTCCTTGCCGAGCCATTGCTCGGTAGTAACTTCGGGTACTATGTAATGACGTTTCTGATTCATTGCTTTAAAAATTTGTGCAAAGGTACTACTTTTTTTCCGAATATGCAAACTTTATTAAAATTTTACACCTTTTCCCAATACATCATACATTGCGCCTTCCGGAGTAATGACATATATCTGATCATTCATAAGCACCTTGCGCATTGTTTGGCCTTTAACATCCATCTGATCAACTCCGGTAGTGATAGCCGGGGTCTTGACGATTTGTAAGCCATATGCGGTTGTCGTTCCTTTCTCAAGAGAAAGCACATATTCTGAGGAAGTGAGATTCCAAAGCACTTGACCATTGTATGTAAGATAAACCTCTGTGCCATCTGTCGGCTGTTTTGCTGTAAGGATATACTCACCTGCCTGCGGCGCATAGAGGCTTATCGCACAATATGCCTCATTACCTTGCCATGCAAGCTCATGCACACTTAATTTTTGATTATATGCATCTATCCAGAGCTGCGGAACCATCTTACTCTCACCGGCTTTCGACAAGTCGTGACCCGCCAGATAACAATCCTGCTCTCTATCCGTAGCAGAAACATAGATTTGGTCAGAGAAGCCTCCGTCAACAGAGCTCAAAGTGACACGCGCTACGCCTGTTTGATTAGCCGAGGTGCGACGAGGCGCATAATACCGCTCGCTCTCACCTGGTTGAACGTCAAGGACTAAGGTAGAGGCCTCTGTTGCTTGAATGAAGAACGGACAGCCGACAACAAACTTTGCTTCGCTGGTAGCCACGGTCTTATATGCATCCAGACCGTTCTCGTACACCTGGACGTAACTACCACCGGTATAGCTTGCAGTAGCGTGCTGCAAGGTCGAGTTTCCTACGCCATTCCAGTTTGCATTAGCATTCTCAACACCACCATTCATAGCCAAAGATGCTGCTGCAGCCGGAGTATAGCTTGCCTCAGAAGCCTTGAAACGATACGTGTTGTAATTGCCATTCACCGTGAAGAAATAGAATTGTCCGGGGTTCAAGGTATTGCCAGTAATATATTTCCATCCCTTACCGGTATTAAGGCGCTTATCCGCATCATACTCGGCAATCATATAGTGTGTGCCATATATGCACTGACGATACGTATCTCCTTCCTTACGGGAGACACCGGTATGTGCATTTACAGCGAACGGAACAGTAAAGCCATACCACTTCGTATCATCCATTGTGCCCGTCGGATCCATGTTGATTTCAATGTATGCGTTCGCATAAACGATATTCTCAGCATTATCAACCTGTCCGCTCTCCGCGGTACCGTTAGCGGTACCAATTGAAGCCTCTACCGTCAGGTCTCCTACTTTCAGATCACCGTTCACTTCAACCTCTCCGCCGTTCTGGACGTACAGATTTCCATAATTCTCTGCATCTTTAGAAGTTCCATTGATGGTAAGCTTTCCGTTTTTTACCATAGTTACAGAGCCGGTTCCTTCGATGGTAAGGCTATTTACCACACGGTCTCCATCAATAGTAAGATGACCTGTAACAATTACATCTTGGTTAGTAGATGGTATAAGATCTCCTTCCCATCCGCCTTCAACATCCCATGTTCCACTACCGGAGAAGACATATCCTTCAGTAATGTTCCATGTTTTAGAAACAGGAGTAGCAGCTCCATACAAACCGGAAGCGACCGTAGCGGCTGTAATCGTGACCGTTCCCGTAGTATTGAATGTAACGGATGAGCCATTGATAGTGGCAGCGCCTTCAGGGACGATGGTGTAAGTAACTTCTCCTGCAGGATCCACACAATCGGTCTTTGCATAGGCAGTCAGTACATTCTCTACCAACTTATTCACCAAGGCCTTATTCTGATTAGACACGTTCCAAACGATCTCACGTTCCGCTGCGTTCGCAGTTCCGCTGAAAGCAACATCTACCTCTTTACCGGAAGCAGAGATAGTGACCTTACCAGAATAGTCACCAGCGGTAAGCGGAGTGTAGAACAATTTAATAGTATAGGTTCCATAATCACCGCAATTATTGTCGAAGTCGTCAATCTTCACACCATTTTTCCATACCTCGTAAGTCAGGCGATCACCAGCGTTAGAAGTGAGACGAATCGGTCCTACATCCGAATAATCTACCGTAAACTCAGCTTTTGCCGTCTCACAAGCCGTGACAGTAGGCATAGATAGCGAAGAAGTAGATCCGGTTAGGTAACACTGCTGCGTAATCTTCACATTGGAGATATACTTATATAAGGTACCCGGTAGGATATAATTCGGATCCGCAGCGAAGGCGAAGATATATTTGGTATTCGGACGATTACCTACCTTCATATCAATGGAACCATTAATGGCTGCATCCTTGCTGGTCGGTAATTCAGTAGAGCGATATACTATTTCCTCGATAATATCTTCCTCAGCATTAAAACCTGCATTTGCGTCGGTGTAGTCTTTAGAGGTCAGCCAGATATGAATATCCTGAGTAGCTGCCGTATATTTCCATACCTTATAGGTCAATATGTCCATCGGGCCATCAGCTATGACATATTTCTTCGGATTACGTAGTGTATAACCGCTATACGCACCTAAGTTCGCTTTGTGTACCGAATCCAAAAGAAGCGAATTACACGGATCAGTCAACTCACGGATTGTCAGTTCAATCTCTTCTTCTCCGGGATTGTAAATACAGTTACCCGAAGAAGTCGCTCTCACGGTTGCTGAGCCGGATCCTTTGCTCTTCACTACCAATTTGCCATTCTCAAAGTCAACAATATTTGTATTGCTGGACAAGAAGGTAATATTAGTCGCTGATTTTGCAGTCACGAAGTTCGACAAGTCATATTCATCACCCACAACCATAATAGACGGGAGCATAATCTTCACTTCATCTTCCAGTCTGGCGATAGTGATGGTTTGATTCAGAGATTGAGCAGCCTCATGCGCATCATCTCCGGAATACGAAGCGGTGATGGTAACATTGCCTCCACACTCCGGATTCACCTTGTTTTCTACGATAGGAGCTTTCTCGCTGTTGCTTGCCAGAATAATGGTTGCATTAGGAACCAAGGCATTATTGGCATCGCGAACCTCGAACAAAGCCGACGCAGCTATATTCTCCGCATCTACCGGATACGAAGCATCACCGATGTAGTGGATGTAGGTAGCAAGTTTACCGATGGTCTCTGCATTAATATTCAACACCTTATTATCGTAAGGGGTGAAGATGGTAATCGTCTCATGTAACTCCTCTGCTTCCGACGGGGAAGTATAGGATACTTCAATCGCTTGACGACCATAGTGATTCGGAGTGGTAGAAAACTCATACGTAGTAGAGTTATTTGCCGTGAACTTTATGCGGTCGTGACTACTTACCAATTTGATTTTGTCCGCGCACGTACTGTAATCGATATAGAAGGTAGCCGTTTTTACATTCCCAGTCGGCGTATTCTGCGGCATATTCAATTCAGTAATCGCAGTTCCTCCCGCATTCTCAATATCAAAGTAATGCGTGCGCGTTACCACAATATCCTTGATATACGGATCATCTGTTCCGATGTCTCCACCTTTTGTAAACTTAATATGCGTAGTTCCCTTCTGAAGAACAATGTTATGTATATCACATTCTCCTCCAAGAGGAGCAGATACTTCTTGCAGTTTCGTCCAACCGGAAGTAGCTGTGCGTGTGTATAAATTTGCATCATTTCCCGCATAACCATTCGTCTTGATATGCAGAGATAGTTTTACACCTACTCCTCCCAAATCAAATCCGTTTGATTGATCCGTTTCAGAAACTTTCTTACTACTTCCGGTCAAAGCCGTAAACAACGTAATATCACAACCCGGATCAGCAGCCTTCGCCACATTCACCGTAAAACTTCCGTTTCCTGCCTGATACTTATAGTTCTCCGGCTGCGAAAGAGTCCATGTAGCCGTTCCTAATTTATACGAAGAATATACAACTTCGTTGTTTTGATAGAAAGTGGCAATATCCGTACCTGCGGTCTGTGTATTTGTTATCGGGCAATTGGTGTAGTCCGTATTATCGGCAGTCAATGTCAATCCGTTATCATATGAATCCACATAAATAGAATTGCTATAATTCGCATTCCCCTTCACATAAATGGTATTGGGACGTTTTCTAATTTCGATAGTCTTCTCATCACTTCCTGAATAGTATCCAGTATAAGAAGCTTGCGTCAACTTAAGCGTTAATGTACCAGCTTGCCCTAAGGACAAACGGTTATTAGTAATAGCAGGCACTGTTGCACCACTATTGTTTGTACCTGCCGGAGTCCAAGAATCAGCCTTTATGGAATAAGTCTTAGTTGCAGGACTCGTACTTGTCCATAAAGAATTTAAATCAATCGATGCATCATCCACATAATACCAGTTCTCTATGTTACACGTATACTCAGGATTAACGGTTGCCTGACCTGTTCCTGTCAAACCGATAGTTATATTATCCAAACCGTTACTGCTACTTATCGTCAATGTTGCGGACTTATTTCCTTCTGAAGACGGCTTAAAATAAACTGTAATCGTAGAGTTCGTTTCTGAATTTGTATTATTGGATACCACCGTTTTACTTTGAGAAGACGAAGTACTGGACAGCGAGAACTCTGTTTTGTTCGTACCCGTAATCGTTGCCGTAATATCGCCTGCATGCACATAATCAATGGTTACAGATTTTGTAGTACCTGTATTCCATTCATTCCCGATTAACTTTGTTCCGAATGCCAACGTAGCGGTACTCCGTGCCGTCAAGCGGGCAAAGATAGCATAGTATTTGTCTGCATTATAGGTTGCATTTCCCTTCAGATTTCCTGTCCCATAGTACGTCTTTGACATAGGATTGTTAATAGTCCCTGAATTATCTGTAGAAGACGTTGACCATCCTTTAAACACATAATTTGAGTTGGCGACAGTAGCAGAATATGAAAAAGTAGCCGATGTCTGCTCGTAATACCCACGCCAATTATATGATGAATTCTTTTTTTGACTTGTACCTGGAGAAAGACTTACAGTTCCACCAGTAGACGGACTTGCCTCAATTGACGCATAGAAAGTAATATCTCCGGCTCCTGCCCAAACCTCGCTATTCCAGCCGCCAACGAAAACCAGCAGCACAGCCAAAATAGCCACGCGGAACGGACGAATCGTTAGTAATAAGTTGGAGATACGTTGGTTATTCGTTGGATATTCAGCCTCCGTCACACTACCCTCAGAACGACGAGTAGTGCCGAAAATTGGCCTGACAAACTTGACAAAGTTGGCAAAAATTTGCTTTGCACTTTTTGCACTATTTGCACTTTCAGACATATTTTTCATACCTTAAATACCTTTCTGTTTGTTATTTTTGCGTGTCGCTTTGTCGCTTTGTCGCTTTGCTATTTACAAATTGTCGTGACACTTTGACACTTTTGCTAACTCAATTTTGCAAATTTACTATTTTTAAGTTTTTATGCGCCGTTTCAAAACAAACAGCGCGAAAATCGGGTGCAAAATTAATATTTTTGTTCGAAACACGCAAATATTCACGCGCGCAGACGTGCGTTTAATAATAAGGTGTAGCCGTTTCTTAATAATCGTACATAATATTTTTGGTGAAATTCAGCATTTTGGCACAAAAAAAGATGCCCGCTGAAGCATCTTAATTTTAGTGTAAGAAAAAATCTGGGGTAATTCTTCTGATTATTGATTATTTTGGTATTTTTTATTTATTTTTATCGGTATAATTCACTTATGTCCCATTAAAATCAACTATCAAGATTTTCGCTTGTCGAAAATAATCGTTCGAGCAAAGCGAGATAAGAACTATCAAGATTTTCGCTTGCCGAAAATAATCGTTCGAGCAAAGCGAGATAAGAGCTATCAACTATAGTATGTTATGGCGATATTACGCGAAGCGGTCTTTCTACTTTGAGCGGCTTTGCCGCGGTCTAATCCCATCTGCATAGGACGTGCTTTATTTATGTTTATTGCTTTGAGTGCTTTGTACTCGTAGAGTTGTACTAATTGACAGTAAAAGCTGTCTGGAAGCTTGCTTACAAGCAGGTTTTAGTGGCAATTTGTACAAGGAGCAACGGCTCCTAAAGCACTCAAAGGGTTTTGTCGGTTTTTGTTGTATATTTAAATTATTTTTATTATCTTTGCAGTCGATTTGACATCT
>SAMEA3663084__coassemble_358_pt1 | contig 16022 bp, 12 predicted proteins | sample SAMEA3663084__metabat2_low_PE_028 | metagenome-assembled genome bin SAMEA3663084 (sample SAMEA3663084) | pig gut metagenome | biome: pig gut; feature: pig-associated habitat; material: faeces | place: France | collected 2012 | reverse complement strand
GGGTGTAGCTGAAACTGTTATCCGTGATCGCGTTACGCAGACGGCAGCAACTGGAGAGGCTGTCTGCATTGTCGCTCACGTAGGTGAAGAACGAGTGACCCTTCGCGTACATCTCTGCCGTGAAATCGCCGTACTCCTTGTCTTTGATATCGCCGTTCTCTGCCAGCAGCGCCATCGTCTCTACCGGGAACGTGAGCACCGAACGCGTACGCTCTTCGTTGAACCAGTTCATGAATCGCTTCTGCAGCCAGTTCAGGCTGTCCCAGTGAGGCGCTTCGCCGTCCGGGAAACGGAAGTTCTCAAACAGGCTCTGGAAATAGTAGCGGTCGTAGTAGCTGATGTTCCAGAATACCGACTGGAAGTTACGGGCACCGCTCGGCTGGTTCAGACTGTAAACAACTTGTTGGAAGCAGTCGCAGATGATGCGGTCGATCGTGCGACGTTTCAGACTCAGATCCACTACCTCGTCCGCGCGCTTGTAGTAATCCTCGCCATACTCCTTCTCGATGAAATAGTTCATATACATAAGGAACTCGGGCGTAGCGCACGCGCCTGAGAGCATCGAGCTCACCATGAACACCATGTTGATAAATCCGCCGCAGAAAGACTTCAGGTTCTTCGGAGGAGTAGCGTTGCCGCCGATCGACTTCGTGCCGCCGATGAGCCACGGGTACATGGTGATCGACGCGCAGTAGTTCGCGAGGTTCGTCTCGTCGTTCTTGTAGATGAAGTGCTGGTTCAGCAGACTCATGTACTTGTCGCTCAGCTCCTTGCCGTACATCTCTTTGATGCGCTCGGTCAACAGACGGCGGTTCAGACGGATGAAGCCCTGCTTCGGCAACTCGCCGATCAGCGTAGCGATGTTTTTGTGCTCTACGTTCGCGTTCGCGTCAAATTTCGAACCCTCTGCTGCGTTACTTGCCTGCACATAGTTCATCATGAAATCCAGACGCTGCTGGGTCTCACGGTCCTCGGTGTGACCCTGACGATAGAGGATGAAGGCTTTCGCCACCTGATAATAACCCTCCGCCATCAGCGCTACCTCCACTTGGTTCTGGATCTCCTCAACCGTTTGTTCGTTACGTACTCTGAGGTGCGACAGGATCGCACCCAATGTCTCTTCGGTAGCAAAAGCGCCTACCGCTAAGAATGCCTTCGCAATGGCATTTTTGATTTTGTCAATGGTAAAAAGTTCTTTTTTACCGTCACGTTTGATAATGTATGTTTCCATATATATAAGTATAAAATAATTTTTATTTATTTACTATCAATAATCTTTAGACTGAAAAACGGTGCAAAAGTACAACAAATTTTTGAATTGTGCAAATTTTTTGGCAAGAAATTTATCAACAATTTACAAAAGTTATCCAAAACAAAATCCCAAATCGCTCATTTACAGCCTTTTACAATTTTTTCAATGTTGAAAAGTTTTCCAAAATAAAAAACCACCCACTCTACCCTGTTTTCCTTCTTGTTTCACTTCTCCATTGCACAAAAAGCCTGAAAAATCAAGGGATCAATCGTGCATAGCAAAGAAAAATCTTTCATTTCTGCATTAAAATTGGAAAGAGGAAAGTTTAGCGTTTAGACATAAAAAAAGCGCCCCGAAGGACGTTTCTACACGTTCCGCAGGAACAATACACGTTGCACAGCAACTCTAACCGTTCCGTAGGAACACTACACGGCTCATTAGCTTTGATTGGCTTGCTGCCTTGCTTCACACCATGGCATTTTTCTGTTTTTATAACCAATTGATTTATAGTGGTTTACAAACATGTTATCGGACTCAATACGGACGCGTCTTAGAGTAATCTCGGAGGCAATACGGACTCAAATCACCTGATTCCCGGTGTGGTTGGTCATTTTCCATCCGTCTCGCTCCGCCGTCGTCCCATACAGTTTGTAATACTCATTTCTTTCTTCTTTTCCCCGGCATTGAATGCCGGCTTTTCTTTGTTCTGTGCCCCTCCCTGTATCTCGGCCCCTGTTTCTATTCTGCCGGATGCTATCCGGCCTTTTCGTATGTCTTTTCCCCGGCATCGGATGCCGGCTTTCTTCGTTTTGTTCGCGGGTCTTTAGCCCCGCGCTGTTTCTTTGTCCTGTTCCCCGCGGTATTCCGCGGTTTCCTTTCTTCTTTTCCCCGGCATCGGGTGCCGGTGTTCTTCCCCCTCTATGGAGAGGTAAGGTCTTCCCTTTTACGGTTCAATCCCGCGACCATCTCGTGACCATTACGGACATCTACGTCCCGTCTTTTCTTCGTCCTGTTCGCGGGTCTTTAGCCCCGCGCCTCCTTTCGTCCATTCCGCCGGATGACAAACTTTTACACGGAACCAAAAACCACACACTAAGGCAAATTTTTATTTTTCATTTTATCAATCTCAGTATGTTATTCTTCGATTACTTTTTCCATAAAGATATCGAGATTTACGAATTACGATTTACAGCATAAGGAATACCCCGCCGGAGATGAGCAGCGAGCCGATGAGTACGCGCAAGGTAACTTTCTCGTGTAGGAAGATAAACGCCAAGAGGATGGTGAAGACGATGCTCAGTTTGTCGATAGGCGCAACGCGCGACACATCGCCCAGCTGCAACGCCTTGAAATAGAACAGCCAACTCAGTCCCGTGGAGACGCCCGATAAGATAAGGAAAAGCCATGTGTGCCACGTGATAGTGGTGATGCCCTCTGCCTTATGACCGAAGAGGACTATGCCCCACGTGAGCAAAAGAATGATAGTCGTGCGGATAGCCGTAGCCAAATCAGAATTGACACCCTGTATCCCCACCTTAGCGAAGATAGCAGTTAACGCGGCAAAGAATGCCGACAAGATTGCATAGATACGCCACATATTTTTTAATTATGACTTAAGAGCAATAGTTCGTGAATATTTTTTTATCAAAAGCGCAAAATTACAACATTATTTTGACATATGCAAATAAAAGTGAAGAATTAGGGCGAAATCCTTGCATATGTCAAAAAAAAGCAGTAACTTTGCACCGCAAAGTTTATGAGTATGAAAAAATTAGCTATTTTTATTATGGCAGCAATGACATTAGTGGGTGTAAGTTGCCAGAAGGCAGAGGAAAGTAAAGCTCCTATCACGAAGCCGCAGATCACGATTGAAGGCGGGCGTCTGACGCCGGAAGGTTTGTGGGCGATGGGCCGAATCGGCAGCGTCGTATCGGATATCGAGACCGGCTGGGTGGCCTATACCGTGAGTTACTACAGCGTAGAAGAGAACCGGAGTACGACATGGATTCGGATATGCAATCCGTATGCAGTCGAAAGTCAAAAGTCGAAAGAACGTCCTGCGGACTCAAAGCCGGAAGTGATTGACGAGTTTGTGGGAAGCGAACCGGCATGGTTCGGGAACAGCGGCGTTTTGGCATATATACGTGGCGGAAAACTGTACTTGCGAAACAATAAAAAGGATATAGCCGTCGAAGGCACAGAAGACATCGAAGGTTTCCTACTCTCCCCGATGCGCGACAAGATTATCTTGATTAAGCAAGTAAAGACCGTTCCCACGACTGCCGATAAATATCCGGACCTGCCTTTGGCGACCGGACACATGCACGAAGATCTGATGTACAAGCACTGGGACGAATGGACCGAGACAGCTCCGCAGCCCTTCGTATGCGAGTTGGAGATTTCTTATGATGGCGAACGTATCAAATCTGCGAAGGTCGGTGAGGGGGCAAACATCCTGGAAGGGACGGCATATGAGTGTCCGATGAAGCCTTTCGGCGGTATTGAGCAGTTAGCTTGGAACCCGAACAACGAAGAGATCGCTTATACCTGCCGCAAGAAAACAGGTCTCGACTACGCCATTTCGACCAATAGCGATATATATTTGATAAAAGTCGAGAGTCAAAAGTTAAAAGTCGAAAGTCAAAAGTTAAAGGATGAAAGGAACATCACGGAGGACAACAAGGGCTACGACACGAATCCTTCGTACTCGCCGGACGGAACGAAGATTGCTTGGCTATCCATGGAGCGGGACGGCTACGAGAGTGACCAAAACCGCCTGATGGTTATGGACCTTCAGACCAGCGAACGCCGTTTCGTCAGCGAGCATCTTGACACCAATATCGATGAGTTCGCATGGTATAACGACTCCATCCTCCTCGGTACAGCAGTCATTCAAGGCACTATTCATCTCTGGGCGATAGGTATCGAAGGTTGGTGTACCAAACTGACGGAAGGTCAGTTCGACGTCAGTTTGGGCGATGTCAGCGACCATTATGCTTTCTTACTCCGCCACTCTATACGCGAAGCGAACGAGATCTGCCAATTAGACGTAGCCGCTGCCTTAGACAAGATCGACGGATACATCGACCTCACCCAACTGACCCATGAGAACGATAATATCTACTCGCAGATTGAGCGTTCTACCGTCGTACCGCGTTGGCAGAAAACCACCGACGGCAAACAAATGCTCACTTGGATCATCTATCCGCCGCATTTCGACCCATCCAAGAAATACCCGACCATCCTTTATTGCGAGGGTGGTCCGCAGAGTCCTGTTTCGCAATTCTGGTCGTTCCGCTGGAACTTCATGATGATGTCCGCCGGCGATTATATCATCGTAGCGCCTAACCGACGCGGTTTGCCCGGTTTCGGCAAAGAATGGAACGAAGAGATCTCCGGTGACTACGGAGGACAATGTATGAAGGATTACTTCACCGCCATCGATGAGTTCTGCACCGAACCCTATGTGGACAAAGACCATCTCGGTTGCGTAGGTGCTTCCTTCGGCGGCTTCAGCGTCTATTGGATTGCCGGACATCACGACGGCCGCTTCAAAGCCTTCATCGCCCATGACGGCATCTTCAACCTCGAGATGCAATACCTCGAGACCGAAGAGAAATGGTTCGCGAACTGGGACATGGGCGGTGCGTACTGGGAGAAAGACAATGCCATCGCGCAACGCACCTTCGCCAACAGTCCCCATAAGTTCGTCGATAAATGGGACACACCGATCCTCTGTATCCACGGCGAGAAAGACTACCGTATTTTAGCCAACCAAGCCATGGCAGCCTTCGATGCCGCCAAGATGCGCGGCATACCGGCAGAACTGCTTATCTTCCCCGATGAGAACCACTGGGTGCTCAAACCTCAAAACGGCATCCTCTGGCAACGCGAGTTCCGCAACTGGCTCGACCGCTGGTTGAAAAATGACAAATAAGAAATAACCACTTATGAAATACAACTATAATTTCGAAATAAAATATCAAGAAGTAGATGGTCAACGAAAACTCCGTCTCTTCAATCTCGAGACCTACCTGCTCGAAGTAGCCGGACTTGTAGCAGATGAACTGGGCTTCGGAATCCGCGCGTTGCATCCTATGGGACTGACATGGATCCTGACGCGCCTTTCGGTAGAGATGTACGAGTTACCGACCCACTGTGAGCGCGTGCGGTTCGAGACCTGGATAGAATCCAACGCACACATGCTCAGCACGCGTAATTTCCGAATCTATAGCGGAGAAAAACTAATCGGTCAATGTAAAAGTGTATGGGCCGTATTGGATTTAGAGAAACGCGAGATTGTGAATTGTTTTGACTTGCCCATCTTTGCCAATAGTGTTGACGGCGAAGTGATCGATATGCCGCGCGTACGGATGACCACTATTCCCGAGCCAACCGGCTCTATGCCGCATAAAATAGTCTATTCGGATATCGACTATAACGGCCATTGCAACAGTTGCCGGTATCTGCAGGCGATGACGGACGCGTACTTACCCGATTACTATGGTAAGAAGATTCGACTCGACATCAACTACAGCAAAGAAGCGATGCTCGGCGAAGAGATGCAGATCTTTTACCTCGTTACCGACGATGGGGTGCAATATCAGATGAAAAACAAAGCAGGAGAGACCTCTTGCTCAGCTAAGTTGAGCATTGGTGATTGGTGATTGGTGATTGGTGATTGGTGATTTGTGATTGGTGATTTTTGATTTTTGATTTATGGAAATACAAGAGAATACAACGCTATTGAAGCGACCGACAGAGTTGGAGTGCGACGTGGTGCGCTTCCAGAACCAGAAAGATAAATGGATTGCCTTCGTGGGACTGAAGAACGGTCGTCCGTACGAGATCTTCACGGGTCTGGCAGACGACGAGATGGGTATCGCCCTGCCGAAGTCCGTGACGAAAGGGAAAGTGATCAAAGTGGTGCAGCCCGACGGCAGCAAACGTTACGACTTCCAATTCGTCAATACCCGCGGGTTCAAGACCACGGTAGAGGGACTAAGTTATAAGTTCGACCGTGAGTTCTGGAACTACGCCCGCCTCATCTCAGGCGTGCTGCGCTACGGCATGCCGATCGACCAAGTGGTACATATGATCAGCGGCCTGCAGATGGACAACGACTCCATCAACAGCTGGACCACCGGTGTGGCCCGTGTGCTGAAGCGCTATATCCCGGGAGCGGAGGAAGAGCTCCTGGAGGGAGGTAATGAATAATGAATAATGAATAATGAATATCTTATATAACAAAAAATAGAGGCCCGGAGGTCTCTATTTTTCTTACTTTTCTGCAAATTTTGTCTCAAGCATTCCTAAGGCTTGACTCTCCATCACGGTAATGCCGTATTTGCGGCGCCATTGATTCTTCAAGGAATTCAACCATCCGCGGCATACATAGGAATACACGTAAGGGTGGAGATACAATATCAAACCCCGTCCATGCTGTTCGTACTCATGTGCTATCTGTTCCTCGATCTGGTCGGTAAAGAGGATAGAGGCTTGAATCTTACCTTTTCCTCCGCAAGTAGGACATGTCTCTTCTACCTGCATCTCTACGGCCGGCCGTACGCGCTGACGGGTGATCTGCATCAAACCGAACTTACTCAGCGGTAGCACATTATGCTTCGCTCTGTCGCGATCCATCAACTTCCGCACATACTCGTACAACTGCTGTTGATGCTCTTTGGAGTCCATATCGATGAAATCGACGATGATGATACCTCCTATATCGCGCAAGCGTAACTGATGCACCAGTTCATCGGCTGCGAGCATATTGAACTGGTAGGCATTTTCTTCTTGGTCCTCGTAGATCTTCTTACTGCCGGAGTTGACATCTATGGAGAACAGTGCTTCGGTCTTATCGATGATGAGATAGCCACCATGCTTGAAACCGACCGTTCTGCCGAGTCCCGTCTTCATCTGACGGGTGATGTCGAAATGGTCAAAAATAGGTTGCGACTCTTTGTACAGCTTTACAATTTTTGCGCTCTCGGGTGCGATGAGTTCCAGGTAATGGCGTACCTCCTGATATATCTCGGGGTCATTGACCTGAATGGAGGTGAAATCGGGGCTGAGTATATCGCGTATGATACCGAGCGTACGCCCCATCTCTTCGCTCACGAGACTGACGGGTTCGCGCTGCTGGAGTGTATTCACGGTTTGTTCCCAACGCTCAACCAATAGGCGCAATTCATTGTCCAATTCCGCTGCACGCTTGTCTTCTGCTACCGTACGAACGATGATCCCGAAGCCAAAGGGCTTGATGGAAAGCATCAGTTGTTTAAGACGCTGGCGTTCCGCCTCGCGTTTGATTTTCTGGGAGACCATCACGCCGTCGGAGAAGGGGATGAGCACGATATTACGTCCCGCGATAGATATCTCGGCGGTCAGACGCGGTCCTTTGGTGTTGATGGGTTCTTTCGAAACCTGCACCAGTAAGGTATCGCCTACCTTGAGAACATCGGCTATTTGTCCTTCTTTTCCCACTTCCGCCTGACGAGGTGTCTTCTGCATAGACGGCATCCTGCGGCGGTCTGAAACGGCCTTGGTCACATACGACTGCAGCGTACGAAACTGAGAACCTAAATCCAAATAATGCAGAAAAGCTTCTTTCTCATAACCTACATCCACAAAGACTGCATTCAGCGCCGGCATGACTTTCTTGACCCTACCGTAGTAGATATTACCCACAGCGAAGTTATCTTGGTCGCGTTTCTCACGCGATACTTCCTGTAAGCGGTCGTCCTCCGTCAGCGCGATAGCGATCTCCTGCGGCTGTACGTCCACAATTAATTCGCTTTTCATACTTTAAAAGGGGTTAATACAATAAATAAAAAAAGCCTTGTGGCAACTTATCCACACTTGAATAAGTCTCATGCCACAAAGCTGAGCTTTAACCGTCAATTACTTATGCTTATGACGATTCTTACGCAGACGTTTTTTACGTTTGTGCGTCGACATCTTATGTCTCTTATGCTTCTTTCCGTTAGGCATAATGTAAATAATTAAATTGTTATAATATTAAATGATTTTTTCTTTTAACGTACCTTGTCCGCCAGTTCTTTCGACGGCTTGAAGTTTACCACGCGGTGAGCCGGAACAAAAACGGTGGATTTCTTATTGATATCACGAGCCGTTTTAGCTGCGCGTTTCTTTAAAATAAACGTACCAAATCCGCGCAAATAAATACCTTCGTCATCCGCAAGGTGGTTCTTAATACAATCCATCGCTCCCTCAAGGATCAGCGTGATAGTTTTCTTGTCGTATCCGGTAGCAATCGACAATTCATTAACGAGTTCTGCTTTAGTCATATTAGAGGTCGTTTGTCTATTTTAAAATCAAAAAAGCGTGCAAAGTTACTATAAATAAATGAAATACAAAAATTTTTCATAAAAAAAATTGCAAAATTGTGTTTTTTTTTGTAATTTTGTGCCCGTTTAAGACTTTTTAGTCCCAAAAAGCGCAAAAAAAATGCTCAACTTGCTATTTTATAACCACTTATACAATTGGTATGAATCTAACCATCGTGTCCTTCCATGGAGGGAGACGGAGGATGGCTATGCGATTTGGTTAAGCGAGATTATTCTGCAGCAGACCCGCGTAGCACAGGGGCTGGATTACTACATGCGCTTTATTCATCGCTGGCCTACCGTAGAGGCTCTGGCTGCAGCCGATGAATCGGAAGTGCTACGGGAATGGCAAGGATTGGGTTATTACAGTCGTGCGCGTAACCTGCATAAGGCAGCGAAGCTGATCGTCGAGAGCCGAGAGGCAAGAGCCGAGAGTCGGGAGGCTATTTTTCCACGAACTTTTGAGGAGATACGGGCATTACCGGGTGTAGGGGACTACACCGCCGGGGCGATTGCTTCCTTCGCCTATAACCTACCCTACCCTGCGATGGACGGCAATGTATATCGGGTGATAGCACGCCTATTGGATATTGACGAAGCCTTCGATACCTCGGCGGGCAAGAAACTCTTTCACCGGAAGATAGAAGAACTGTTGGACCGCGAAAACCCGCGACTCTTCAACTCCGCTATCATGGAGTTCGGAGCACTCTACTGCACGCCCGTATTAGGCGATAACTGCACCTCCTGTCCGCTGCAAGAGTTCTGTCTCGGGTATGCGCATCATACAGCGGAACTGCTCCCTGTTCGTAAACCACGTCCTAAAGTACGCGATCGATGGTTCACATACCATATCTATCTCTGCGGCGATCAGACGCTTATCCAACGGCGTGAAGCCAAAGATATCTGGTATCATCTCTACGAGTTCCCGTGTACGGAAACCGAAGGATTAAAGGATGAAAGGATGAAAGGCGAAAGGGGTATTGAGTTGACCCATGTGCTGTCGCACCAGAAGATTCATGCGCGGTTTATTGTACACAAGGTACAAAAAATGCCGGAATTACCCGGCACTATCTGTATTCGATGGGAAGAACTTAACGACTATGCTCTTTCCCGATTAACGCTGCGAGCGCTTGATACAATTCCGCATAAGGCGTAGTCTTTAATATCTCCAAGTGTTTATTTATCACTTCATGGTCTCCGCGTTTGGCAGGGCCTGTCTGTGCGTCCTTGGGGCGCATGACATGTACCTTCGCTGCCGTCTGATCAATAAGCGGTAACAGAGCCTGGAAGGGGATCTGAGTGCCTTTTAAAACATCCTCCGCGATGCGGTACATGAGGTTGGAATAGTTATTGGCGAAGATACCAGCTATATGCAGCCGTTCGCGGTCGTGCTGGTTCGCTTCATATATCCTACTCGTCAGGCACTGCGCCAAGGAATAGATAGCTGCTATATCATCGATATTCCGTCCCTCAATGAAACAAGGAATACCACTCCACTCGTCTATCAAGACCTCTCTACTGAAACTCTGGAAGAAATAGAGCACACCGGCATGGGGTTTGTCGGGTCCGAACACCTCTATCGGCATAGAACCCGAGGTATGCAGGTGCAGCGCCTTCGGCGCATCCACTCTCGCTACCACTTCCCGCAGCGCGTGGTCGGCTATGGCATAGATATAGACGTCTGCTTCAGGTACTTCCGCTTTCGCGGGTGCGCCCTCTGCGGTCAGCGATCGTGCATGCACCAACTCCGCCCTGATACCATTTAAACTCAGACCATGGTGCAGGTTCGAACCCACACTTCCGGCACCCAAAATAACAATCTTCATCCTTATAATTCTACTATTTCACCCTTCTTCGGTACACTCACCTGTCGGAATCCGGCTTCCTCTAAATGGCCTTTATAAGCCTCAGCGGCTGTCTCATCACCATGTACAACAAACGTTCGTTGCACCTGGTCCACCGCCAGACTACGGGTCAGGTAATCAATCATCTCTTGGTAGTCACCATGTCCGGAGAAGCCTTCAATCTTCGTGATCTGGGCTTTGATACGCCGGTCCTGACCGAAGATAGAGATCCACTGCAAGCCGGGTTGCTGAATACGTGCCCCCAACGTAGTGGGTTCACAGTAACCAACAATTAGAATCGTACACCGCGGATCAGAGATATGATTTGCCACATGGTGCTTGATGCGTCCTGCCTCCAACATACCCGAAGCGGAGATGATGATACAGGGATCCTCCTTGTGATTAAGCTCCTTCGACTCGCGGATATCCGTGATATAACGTAAGGTGTTAAAACCGAAGGGATCGGGGTCAAACTGCATCGTATCACGCATTTCCTCACTCAGTTCATCGGGATACATCCGGAATATCTGAGTGGCATTGGTGGACATCGGAGAATCTACATAAACCGGTATCTGCGGCAGCCTACCGTCGTTATAGAGTTGGTTCAGCACATAGACGATCTCCTGCGTACGTCCGACGGAGAAAGAAGGGATAAGGAGTTTTCCCTTGCGATAGACGCAAGTATCCTCTACTACACCCAGCAGTTCTTCCTCAGTGACTAATTGTTCATCATGCAGGCGGTCACCATAGGTGGACTCACAGATGAGGTAATCGCATTGCGGGAAGAGTTGTGGCGACGGCAGGATATGACAGTGTTTACGACCGATATCGCCCGTATAAGTCAGGCGCTTCCAGCGCTTGGCGTTGTTTTTGCGGTTTGCGTCATTTTCGTATATTTCGAGCGAACAGACAGCGCCGCCGAGCATGTGACCGGAATTGGTGAAGGTCAGTAGTACATCGTCAAAGAGACGGAAACGACGATCGAAACTATAGGTGACAAAGAGTTTCATCGCCCGGTTAACATCGTTCTGGTTATAGAGTGGTTCTACCTTATAGGTCTTTCCTTTCTCTTTATGGGGATGCTGGCGGTCGATCTTCTTATTATACATCCGCACGTCCTGCTCCTGAATAAACGCGGTGTCGGTGAGCATAAGCGAACACAGGTCGCGGGTGGCAGGCGTACAATAAATATCGCCTTTAAAACCCATCTTCACCACATATGGGATCAGTCCGGAGTGGTCGATATGGGCATGCGAAAGCACGATGCAGTCGAGTGTCTTGGGGTCGAACCCCAAATCTCTATTGGCGGCATCGGTCTCCATTCCTTTACCTTGGTACATACCGCAGTCCAAAAGAATGGTGTGTCCTGAATCGGTTGTGATAAGGTGCTTACTGCCGGTTACCTCCCGGGTAGCACCAATGAATTGTATTTTCATGGTTAGTGTACGGTGTATTATGATAAGTCGTAGCCGTAGTGTTTGAGGCGGCCGGTGTTCGAGCGCCATTCCCGATCTACCTTCACAAAGAGCTGGAGGAAGACAGGTTTTTGGAAGAACTCCTCGATATCCTTACGTGCCATCGATCCTACACGTTTGAGGGCACTGCCGGCTTTGCCGATGAGGATACCCTTTTGCGATTCGCGTTCGCAGTATATCACCGCATTGATGCGAATGATATGTTCTTCCTCGTGGAACGTCTCGACTTCCACTTCTACGGAGTACGGTATCTCCTTGTCGTAGGTAAGCAGGATCTTCTCACGTATGATCTCGTTGACGAAGAAGCGTTCGGACTTATCGGTTAATTGATCTTTAGGGAAGAATGCCGGTCCGGCAGGCAGGGCCTCTTTGATTGCATCAAAGAGTTGCGCCACTCCAAAGCGCTCCTGCGCCGAGATGGGGAAGATCTGTGCTTCAGGTAATTGGGTATGCCAGAAAGCCACCAAGGACTCCAGTGTCTCTTGGGTGGTCAGGTCTATCTTATTAATGATAAGGAAGACTTTCGTTCCGGCCGCAGCCATCTTCTTCACTTTCTCCAGGAAATCCGCATTGCGGTCCGCCGTATCGGTGACGTCGGTGACATAGAGCAACACGTCGGCATCCACAAGGGCCGAGCGGCTGAACTCCAGCATCTTCTCCTGGAGACGGTAGTTAGGCGAGAGGACTCCGGGTGTGTCGGAATAGACCATCTGGAAGTCCTCGCCGTTGACGATACCCATGATACGATGGCGGGTCGTTTGCGCCTTCGACGTAATGATCGAGAGACGCTCGCCCACCAAGGCGTTCATCAAGGTGGACTTGCCAACATTGGGGTTACCGACGATGTTTACGAAGCCACTGCGGTGACTTCGTAAACTTTCGTCATTGGTTATTTGTAATTGGTTATTTGTCATTGTTACATTACTGCGTCCATCAACTCTTGGGTCGAGTTGAAGAGTTTAGCCGGCGAGAGTTTGGTTACTTTGCAGCCGAGCTCCTTCTCGATGGCCTTCACGTCAATCTTCTTCGGGTCGCCCATGAGGATGATGGTAACGGGTTTGCCCTTGATATTATCCTCGTAGAACTTCTCGATGTCATTGAAAGTGAGGGCATCGATAGCCGCAGCGTTAACCTTAGCAGGATCGTCCTTGTAGCCCAGACGTTGCCATGCCTCGAAAGTAGCAGCTTTGCCACGCATCGACGGTTTAGCAGTCTGCGCAGCCTGCTTGAGGGCGGCTTTGAGAGCAACTAACTGTGTCGAGTCTTTCGGCATGTCAGAGAGGATGTCCATATATACGGAGATGGCGTCGTTGACCTTATCCGACTGGGTACCCACGTAACCGATGAAGTAGCAGTCCTTACCCGGAAGCTCCGGCGTAGAGTTTACACCATAAGCCGAGTATGCCATGGAGCGTTTTACACGGATCTCATTGAGCACGATACCCGTGAAGCCACCGGACATGTACTGGTTGAAGGCGTCAGAAGCTACATCCGAAGCGATGTCATACGGACGGCCGTTGATGTAGAAATAGAGGTCCGCCTGCTGTACATTGCTATTCGGGAGGAAGAGTACGGTCGGTTTGTCGTAGGTCACGCGGTCCTGCACAAACGGCGACTTGGAAGGCTGCATACCTTCAGTCAGCGGCAGTTCGGGCACGAGTTTATCCTCGGGGAGCGTACCGCAGTAGAAGACGTCGAGCGCGTAGGTACGAGCCGAAGCGATGAGACGCTGAACCTGTACACCATCCATGTTCCAGATATCGATAAACTTCACCTCGTCGAGGTAAGCGGACTTCTTACCGTAGAGGGCATACTGCATGAGGGCAGACTTCTGCACGGCGGTACGTTTCTGGCGGCTATAGCGCGAGAAGAACTCGTTACCCTTGAGCGCATCGAGCTGTTTCTGCTCGAGGTACGGCATGAGGAGCTGACGGTTGACGAGATTCATAATCTTATTCATATTTTCATCCTCACCGGAGATGGAGATGTAGAAATACGAGTCGTTGCAACCATAGGATACCGCAGCACCGAGTTGCGCAATCTGCTGGTCGAAATCCTTACCTTCGAGAGCCGGATTGCCCATGATACCTGCGTTCTCCATCAACATCGCTGCGTACGGAAGAAGCGGCATCTCGTGCTCTCCCACTCCGTAACGGAGGGTGAGGGTGAAGATATCATTCTTGTTGTTCGGCGTGTAGTGGAGCGTTACGTTCTCTCCGAGCGAAGAGATCTTCACATCGTTGAAGTCATTGAAGGTCTGTTTGAGTTCGCCTTTCGGCAGTTTCTGGAAAGCCTCAGCGTACTCGGTCTTTGCATTCTTCACCGGATCAAGCGGTTTGATATTCGGCTTCGGAAGGGTTTTCGGCTTCATGTTCTTGGTATCCTCGTCGAAGGAGATGGTCATGTGGTCGGCATTGAAATACTTCTTTGCGACACGTGCGATCTCCTCTTTGGTGAGGGATTGAATCTTCTCGTTAGCCGTGAAGATATCATCTACCGGTTTGCCATAGGTAAAGGCGTCCACGAGGACGTTCATCTTGGTCGAAGGCGACTCGTTGAAGGCCTTATATTGCTGCGCGCACATGTGCTTTACGTTCGCGATGAGATCGTCGGAGATCTCGCCACGTTTGATCTTATCGATCTCCTTCATGACGATAGCCTCAGTAGCCTTGTCAGACTCGAACATCTGCTGGTTAGCGTCGTAGTAGGGCACCGCCATGACGATCAGACGACCGTCGTTACGACGCGCGTCGAGGAACGCATAAGAAGCCGAGACATCACCCTTGGTGTTGATCTGGTCGAGGAGACCTGTCTGACCGTTGTAGAGGAGATTGCAAACGAACTCCAGAACATCCTGATCCGGATCACCTTCTTTGAGACCCGGATATACCCAAGCGACCTGTGGGTTGTAACCGAGGTTGTAGTGCTTCTTTCCAGTCAGTTTGACAGCCGGATAGGACGGACGTGAAGGCAGTTCTTTGGGTTGCAGACGTCCGAAGGTCTCGGCGATCATCGGTTTGGTGGACTCGGAATCGAAGTCACCGACGATGATGAGCGCCATGTTATTCGGCACATACCATGTGTTGTAGAACTCAATCAGACGCGAGAGACGCGGGTTCTTGAGGTGCTCGGGCAGACCGATCACGTCACGCTCGTACGGAGAACCTTTGTAGATATCCTCCATGAGCTGTTTCTGCGCCTGGGAAGAGGGGTTGTTGGCGTACATATTGTACTCCTCGAACACGTTCTCCAACTCTGCCTGGAACGTACGGAAGACAGGGTTGATGAGACGGTCGGAGAAGATCGTCAGCCAGCGGTACATCTCTGCAGCCGGGAAGGAGTTGTGGTACGCCGTAAGGTCAAAAGACGTATAAGCGTTCACACCCTCGGCACCGATGAGATCGAGCATGTTGAAGAAGTCCTCGGTCGAAGAGATCTTCGCTTGACGCATGGAGCACTCGTTGATTTGGGTGGCGAGTTGCTCACGGATTTTCGGATCGGTAGCATCGCTGTACTGGTCGTACAAAGCGATGATCGAGTCATAGATCGGTTTCTCTTTCTCCCAATCAAGTGCGCCAATACGTTGCGTACCCTTGAAGAGCATATGCTCCAAGTAGTGCGCGAGTCCGGTGTACTCGGCAGGTTCGTCCACAGCTCCGGCGCGAACTACTACGTAGCCCGTTACGTCCGGTGCGTCGTGATCTTCCCAGAGAAGAACAGTGAGACCATTTTCCAACTTGTACTCTGTCAAACCCTCACGGGATTGAGCGGAGAGAAATGCGATGCTGCATACCAGCAGCAGAGCGCTAAGTAAATACTTTCTCATTGTTATTAATTTAATTATTTAGTTTTGTTCTAGTTTACCTAGTTTAACTAGTCGTACTAGTTTCTCTAGTTTTCTTTTTACCATTCAAGAAGGACTTTTCCGCACTGTCCGGAGACCATGACGTCGAAGCCTTTTTGGAAGTCGTCGAACTTAAAGCGATGGGTGATCACCGGGCTGAGGTTGAGTCCTCCGAGGAGCATCTGCTCCATCTGGTACCATGTCTCCCACATGCGGCGGCCGGTGATTCCTTTGATGGTCAGGGCGTTGAAGATGACG